>Ga0164243_10000345_pt1 | contig 94027 bp, 83 predicted proteins | sample OricompcompostOP_FD_108781 | JGI IMG/M metagenome (GOLD analysis project Ga0164243, IMG submission 108781) | Organic Plus compost microbial communities from Emeryville, California, USA - Original compost - Organic plus compost (OP) | ecosystem: Engineered > Solid waste > Mixed feedstock >... | reverse complement strand
TTCGAGCAGATCGACCGCCGGTTCGAGCAGATCGACCGCCGGTTCGAGCAGATCGACCGCCGGTTCGAGCAGATCGACCGCCGGCTCGACGGGATCGACGTACGGCTCGACGGGATCGACGCCCGCATCGACCGTCTTGATGCCAAGGTCGACCACATCGCCGAGGTGGTCGACCTGCGGCTGCGTCCGCTCGAGCAGGACATGGCGCTGGTCAAGCAGCACCTCCTCGGCACGCCCGCCGCCTAGGGCGTGTCTCCTAAGCCTCGATCCGTAAGTTTCTAGGTGGCCCGGGAGGGTCGGGTGTGGCTGAGCCTCCCGGGCCACCTAGAAACTTACGGATCCAGGCTTGACCTCGATCCCTGGATCGAGGTCAAGCGGCGTGCCGTCGGACCAGGATGTCCCCGGTGATCGCGACCGCAATGGCCAGCGCTCCCGGGACCGCGACGCTCAGCCACGGAGACACGTTGAGCAGGAGCGCGCCGACCGCGGCGCCCGAGCCGATCAGGACGACCGCGCCGGTCCGCCGCATCCACGGCTGCTCGAGCCCGGCACCGAGGCGTGAGTCAGCGGCCAGGCCGGTGATCGTCGAGGTCACGACCACCGTGGTGACGTCCTTGACCGCGATCCGCCGCGCAACCGCGGCCTGCAGACCCATCGCCGCGGCGAGCCCGACCGTCATGCCGTAGGCGACACCGCTGCCCTCGTGCACCGAGCCGACGGCGAAGACGACCGCTCCGACGCCGAACAGCACACCCACCAGCCCGATCAGGTGCGACGCCCGACGAGTCCACCCGGCGGCCTGACCGCGCATCGCACGGCCGCCGAGGGCCGCGCCCAGCATGAAGGAGGCGAGAGCGAGGAGAGGGCCGAGTACAGGCAGGTCCGTCGTCCCGGCTGCGCCCATGCCCAGGATCACGACGTTGCCGGTCATATTGCCGGTGAACACCTTGTCGAGCCCCAGATAGCCCACTGCGTCGGCGATTCCGGTGGAGAAGGTGAGGGCGAGCATGCACCACAGGTACACATCCTCCACGGTGCGCCTCTGCTGCGTTCTGGCCATCGTCCCAGTCATCGTGGGTTCCTCTCGTGCGGCGACCTGCTCGACCGATGCCCAACGGCGACCGCTTCTGTGGCGTCGCCGCTCGAGCGGTCACTTGAGCACGACGGTCACGGTCCGTACGAACGTGTCGCCGATGTTCTCCAGGTCGTGGATCGTGCGCTCGTCGCCGCTGTAGGTGAGGAAGTTGGTCTCCCCCACCTCGACATCGACGATCCGGCTGGTCCCGTCGTCATAGCGCTGCAGGATCCGACCACCGTCCGTCGCCGTCCAGAAATAGTCCTCGTCGTGGCAGTGGAAGGGCAGTCGCTCGCCGGGGTGCAGCGACACATCCCAGACCCGGATTCGGTCGTTCTCGAACCAGATCGTGTTGCCGATCTGACGATTCTCCAGCACGCCGTCCAGCTCGTCGCGGAACTCCTCAGGGTCGAACGCCGGGCCGGGACCGGCTCCGGTGGTCTGTCCCTTCGCCGGCTTCTTGGTGGTGTCTGCCATCACTGCTCCTTGTTGTCGATGAATCCATGCACGTTGCTCAGCGGCCCGAGCCAGTCCTCGTAGGGCATGGCGGGCGGTCGCACCGCGGCCGACGCGATGACGCCCTGTCGCCGCCAGTGTTCCTTGCGGATCGCGATGCTGGTGCCCTGCTGGATCTCGAACCCGGTAGCAGCCGCCGAGGCACCCACCAGGCTCCGGGCCGTCGTCTCGTCATCGGCGAGCCAGCTCCGGACGACCTGCACGGCCACCTCCGGCCGGGACGTGCCCGCCGCAACCAAGCGCGCCCCCTGGCTGAGGTCGTCCACCAGGCTGAGCCCGCCCAGACCCGACATCAGGGCCACCTCGGGGACCAGCTCCTGCAACCGTCTGATCCGCGCGAAGGTGGGCGGTGCCTCACACTTGATCGCGGCGACGCCGGGCACACCGGACACCGCCCGAGCGAGGTCGTCGACCCTGATGTGGACACCGGAGGATGCCGGGTAGTCCTGCAGGACGATCGGTCGGCCGGTGAATGCGTGCAGCTGCTCGGCCTCGCGCCGCAGCTCTCCCGGCGCGGAGGTCGTGATCGGCACGAGAAGTGCAGAGATCCGGTCGCCGAAGCGGTCCACGACGGCCCCCGCCTCCACGAGCCTTGCTTCCGGCGTGGCCATCATCACTGCGACATGCACCTCCACGCCCGAGGCGACGGCGGTCCCGACGACGGCCAGTCGTTCCTCGGCCGAGAGTGACGCCGGTTCGCCGATCACCCCGAGCACCACCACTGCGGAGCAGCCGCGGGCGACCACCTCGTGGCAGTAGCGCCGCAGCGACTCGTGGTCGACGCGGGCACCGTCGTCGGTGAAGGGCGTGGCGAGCATCGCCCAGACGGGAACAGTATTCAGAGCGAGTCCTTGCCAGTGGGGATCGAGTCGATCAGCTTGCGGGTGTAGGGCTGCTGCGGGTCGTCGAGCACCTGTGCGGTGAGCCCCTGCTCGACCACCTCACCCTGGTTCATCACGTAGACGCGATCGGTGATCTGGCGCACGACGGCCAGGTCGTGGGTGATGAAGACGTAGGTCAGGCCGAGGTCGGACTGGAGCTCACGGAGCAGGTTGAGGATCAGCGCCTGCACCGACACGTCGAGCGCCGAGACGACCTCGTCGCACACGACGATGCGGGGGTCGCGGCTCAGCGCGCGGGCGATGGCCACCCGTTGGCGCTCCCCTCCCGACAGCTGCGATGGCCGACGTTGGGCGTAGTCAGCGCTGAGGCCGACCCGCTCGAGCAGCTCGGCTGCGCCAGCGTCGAGATCCTTGCGGCCGGTGAGGCGAAGGCCGTCCTTGAGCGCGGATCCGACGCTCCGGCGGGGATTCAGGGTGGACGACGGGTCCTGGAACGCCATCTGCGCCGTCGCCCGAACCGTCGCCCAGTCGGCCCGGCTGATCGAGGACGCCCCGAGGTCGACGCCCGCCACCTCGACCGATCCGCTGGTCGGGCGCGTCAGCCCGACGATCATCCGTGCCAGCGTGGTCTTGCCCGACCCGGACTCGCCGACCAGCCCGACGCTCTCACCGGCGAACACGTCGATGTCCGCACCGGCGACAGCGACCTTGTCGCCGTACAGCCGACGCGCGCCGCGGACCTTGACCAGGCGCTCGCCGTGGTCGTTGGCGGCGTTGGACCCCGTCGGCTCGACCGTTGTCGGCGGGGCTGCGAGCTCCACCGCGATGTCCACCGCGCGGCGACAGCGGACCGCATGTTCCGGATCCACCTCCACCAACTCCTGCGCCGCCTCCCGGCACGCGTCCTGCGCGAACGAGCAGCGTGGGGCGAAGCGACAACCGTCCGGCCGGGCGCCCGGCGACGGGACGCTGCCCGGGATGGTCGTGAGCGAGGCAAGCCGCTCGCGCAATGGAGGTTCCGCCTGCAGCAGCGCGGACGAGTAGGGGTGCCGCGGCCCGGCACGCAGGTCCTTCGACGATGCAGTCTCCACGACCTCGCCGGCGTACATGACGTAGACGCGGTCGCAAGTCGAGAAGGCGACCCGGAGGTCGTGGGTGATCAGCACCAGGCCCATGCCGTGCGTACGACGCAGTCGGTCCAGCAGGAGGAGCACTTCCTTCTGCGTGGTGACGTCGAGGGCCGTCGTCGGCTCGTCGGCGATCAGGACATCGGGATCCTCGGCAACGGCGGCCGCGATCGCGACCCGCTGGCGCATGCCGCCGGAGAGCTCGAACGGGTAGCGGTCGAGCACCGCCTCGTCGGTGATCCCGACCTCTGCCAGCCGGGTGGTGCACTCCGCGCGACGAGCTGCGCGCGAGAGCCGCTTGCCGTCCGGCGAGCGAAGCGCAGCGGTGACCTGGTCGACCACCCTCTGCAGCGGGTTGAGCATCGTGAACGGGTCCTGCATGACGAAAGCGACCCGACGCCCGCGCATCGTGCGACGCTCCGGGCCACCGATCTTCAGGAAGTCGCGGCCACCGATCTGCACGTCGCCGTCGGCGTCCAGCCCGCGGGGCAGCAGATCCAGCACGGCGCGGGCGGTCACGGACTTGCCGCTGCCGGACTCACCCACGATCGCGATCGACTCACCGGGCAGCACCTGCAGGTCCATCGACTCGGCGATGGGGAGCCGCTTCCCGCCCCGCCAGCCCGAGACCGTCAGGCCGCTCACCTGCAGGCTGGGGGTCGGGCCGTCCTCGCAGTCGTCCACCGCACGCTCCGTGTCCAGTTGCTCCGCCCCGGGCTGCTCCATGGTCTGCTTCATCGCGCCTTCCCGGCCTTCTCGTAGCGGTCGTTGATCCACTCGCCGATCAGGTTCGTGGACACGGCGAGCGCCACGATGGCGATCGCCGGCGCCGCGGTGGCCCAGGCGTTGCCGAACATCGAGGCCCGGTTGTCGGCAACCATGCGGCCCCAGTCCGGCGCCCCCGGCGGCACACCGAGACCGAGGAAGGACAGCGACGACAGCTCCACGACGCCGTACGTGAACTGCAGGAAGAAGGTCGCCATCACGAAGGGGGCGATGACCGGCAGCAGGTGGGTGAGCAGGATCCGCCAGGTCGGCATGCCGAGCGTCCGGGCCGCCTCCATGTAGGGCAGATGGGCCCGCTCCATCACTGCGGCACGAAGGTTGCGCACGGCCAGCGGCAGATTGAAGACGGTGAGGATCACGACCGTCATCGCGAAACCTCCGCCGGTCACGCCGACGAGGATGATCGCGACCATCAGCGCCGGGATCGAGTAGAGGACATCGACCACCCGACTCACCACCGCATCGATCCGGCCACCGAAATAGCCGGCGAGCATCGCAACCACGGCTCCGATCACCGCGACGCCGAGCGCGAGCAGCGTGGGCCCGAGCAGCGAGGTGCGCGCGCCGGCGATGATGCGCGCGAAGATGTCGCGCCCGAGCTGATCGGTGCCGAGGTAGTGGTCGCCGCTCGGTCCCTGCAGACTCTCGAGGGCGTTGATCCGGCCGGGCTCGTGCGCGAGGCCGTCGAAGACGGCGCACAGGGCCATCAGGGCGAGTACGGCGATCGCGAGGGCGGTCGAGATCGGCAGCGAGCCGACCCGCAGGCGGCGCGAGGTGGTGGCCGCCGTACGGCCCCGCCGGCGTCCGAGGATGTCGCTCATCGATCTCCTCCCAGCCCGGCCCGGAGGCGCGGATCGAGGGCGAAACAGAAGAGGTCGGCCGCAAGGTTCACGAGTACGACGAAGACGGCGACGAACAGCGTGATCGACTGGACCATCGGGATGTCCTGGTCGTTGATGGACTCGACCATCAACGAGCCGATGCCGCGCAGGTTGAAGACCTGCTCCACGATCACGAGTCCGGCGATCAGGTTGATCAGCAGCCCGCCGCTCAGGGTCACCAGCTGCACGCCGGCGTTGCGCAGGATGATGTTGCGCAGGATCCACCGCCGCCCCAGGCCGCGGGCCTGCGCGAAGGTCAACTGGTCCTCTTCGAGGATCTCTCCCACCCGGACCCGGGTGAAGCGGGTGCAGGATGCGAGCGCGATCACCGATGCCGTGAGCACCGGCAGGACCAGATGTTTGACCCGGTCGAGCCCGCCGTCGCCGGCGCCGAGCACCGGCAGCCAGCCGAGCTGGATCCCGAACAACCACGCCAACAACGTCCCGACCGCGAAGGCCGGCGCGCTCGCACCGATCGTGGTGGAGCCGAGCACGAACCGGTCGAGCGCACTCCCCGGTCGCGACGCGGTGACGACGCCGAGGACGATCCCCAGCACCATGGCCAACGCCCAGGCGCAGAACAGGAGCGGCAGCGTGATCGCCGCGGCGTCGACGATCGGGTCGATGGTCGACGTACGACGCTGATACGAGTGGCCGAAGTCGAGCTGCGCCAGGGAGCCCGCATAACTCAGGTACTGCTGCACCAGAGGCCGGTCGAGGCCGAGGTCGTCGCGGATCTGGTCCCGCTGGGCCTCGGTCGCCGTCGGCGCGGCGATGGCGTCCTCCGGTCCGCCGGGCGCGATGTGGACGAACAGGAACACCAACACCGAGACCGCAACCAACACCAGCAGCGCAGCCAGCAGCCGCCCGACGACGTACCGGACCAGACCGGGAGCCCAGGAGGTACGCCGGTCGCGCGCGGGGGCGACGGTCGCGGCACTCATTGCACGCTCACACCCTCGTCCCACCGCGCCATCCACCAGTAGTTGGTGAATCCCTCGGGGTTGAGCCCGTCCCGCAGGCCGAAGTACATATTGGGCAAGGCCAACGGAAGGATGGCGCCGCTCTCCTGCTGCGCGGTGAGTGCCTCCAGGATGAGGTCTCCGCGAGCCGGGTCGTCGACCGCGAGCCGGTTGCTCTTGTCCAGCGCGGTGACCGCGGACCGGTTGTCGAGTCCGGTCAGGTTGAACACCCCGTCGGCCGGGGTGAAATAGCCGAGCGGCATGGCCGGGTCCGGGGTGTTGGTGCTGAACGAGTTGAGCGTCAGTCCCTGGTGGTCGTGCTCGAGGAGGACGGCGCTGTAGTCGGCGTCGCGGACCTTGACCTTCACCTTGATCCCGATCTTCGCGAGGTCCTGCTCGACGACCTGGCTGATCAGGGTGACGTTGGGATCGATGGTCTCGATCGGGAGCTCGACCTCGAAGCCCTTCGGCGATTTCGAGCCGGCGAGGTCGGCCTTGGCGACCTTGGCGTCGTAGGCGTTGGCCTTGTCGAATCCGGCCAGGGCGTCGTCGACCGCTGTGGGGTCCGCGATCGACTCGAGGGCCGCGGCGCTGGTCAGGGTCGAGGCGACGACACCCTTGCCGCCGAAGGCGGCATCGACGATGGCCTTGCGGTCGATCGCGTGCCGGATGGCGTCCCTGACACCGGGATCGTTGAACGGGGCCTTGGTGGCGTCCATCTGGAGGATGTAGAGCGTCGTGTCCGCGACCTCGTGCATGGTGTAGCCGTCGAGCTTGTCGATCGGGTCCACCTGGTTGATGGGCGTCTCGAAGATGCCGTCGGCCTCGCCGGACTGCAGCTCGAGCATCCGGGCCGAGTCGTCCTTGGTCACCGCGAAAGTGATCGAGTCGAACGGCGCCGGCTCACCCCAGTAGTCGGGGTTGCGCTCGACGACCATCTCCTCCTCCGGGCTGAAGGAGGCCAGCGTGTAGGGGCCCGAGCCGAGTTGCCCGACGTCGGGAGTGCCGACCGCGTCACCGTGCTTGGCGTAGAACGCCTTGCTCACGATGCCGGTCTGCGCGACGACGTACTGGAACTGCGGCTCGGGTGCCTTGAGGTTGACCGTCACGACGTTTCCGCTGACCGCGATGTCCTTGATGCTCGACAGCACGACGTGGGTGGTGGAGTAGTGCGAGTCGTCCATGCCCTGCTCGAGGGAGAACTTCACGTCCTCGCCGGTGAGCGCCGTGCCGTCGCTGAACGTCACGCCCTCACGCAGTGTGTAGGTGTATTGCGTCGGGGTCACCGTCTCGAACGACTCGGCCACGGCCGGCTGGAACTCGGCGCCGTCGAAGCGCACCAACGGCTCGTTGACCATCATGATGATGCCCAGCGGCTGGGCGACCGTCGCCCACTGGTCGAACGTCGGTGGGCCGGAGGTGGTCAGGATGCGGAGGTCCTTGGGTAGCGACGTGACAGTGCCGCCGCCGGAGCCGCCACAGGCTGCCAGCAGAGTCGCGACGATGATGCTCACGAGGGCGCCCACGACCTGAGGCTGCAGGTAGCGGGTTCGACGACGGCGAGGGGTGTCCATGGTGCTCTCACTTCCCGGTGCCGGACGATGTCCGGAGACTTCACGAATGGGCGATCTGGTGGGCGATCTGATGGGCGAAGAGGGGTTCGAAGGCAGTCACCGGCCGGCGGCGTAGCCCTGCATCCCTCGTGGGTTGGCCGCGGCCGACATCAGGCCGGTCCGCGGATCGCGCTCGACCGCCGAGAGTCGGCCGAGACTCCAGGGTCCCGAGACGGTGAGGTGGTGCCCGCGTCGGCGCAGCCCCTCGATCACATCGGCGCCGGCACGGTCCTCGATGACCGCTCCGCCCGGCGTCCACTCGCGCGGCCAGAACGACTGCGCCGCGGCGGTGGTGTGGAACATCGGCGCGTCGATCGCCGCCTGGGCACTCTTTCCGCCGACCACGGTGCGCAGCAGGTAGAGCAGCTGCCATTGGTCCTGCTGATCCCCGCCCGGCGAACCCAGCGCCGAGACGACCTCGCCGTCGCGACGCAGGATCGTCGGGGTCAGCGTGGTGCGCGGGCGTCGTCCCGGCCGCAGCGCCGACGGGCTCTTCGGGTCGAGCCAGGTCATCTGCAGCCGGGTGCCGAGACAGAAGCCGAGCTCGGGGATGGTGGGGTTGGACTGCAGCCAGCCTCCCGACGGCGTCGCCGAGACGATGTTGCCCCAGCGGTCGACGACGTCGAGATGGACGGTGTCGCCGCGCGTCTCGCCAGTGGGCCGGACGGTCGGCTCCCCTGTGCCGACCCCTGAGGTGACCTCGTCGATGGTCCGCAGCGGCGGTCGGTACGGCGCCCGGCCCGGGATCGTCCCGGGTCGCCAGTCGGCGCAGGCCCGGTCGGTGATGAGCGCCGCTCGTTCCTTGGCGTACTCCGGGGTGAGGAGCGCGCGCAGCACGTCGCCGTCGTCAGCCGCTTCGCCGTAGTAGGCGTCCCGGTCGGCCATGGCCAGCTTGAGCGCCTCGAGGATCGTGTGCGCTCCCTGCTCCGTGTCCGGGTCGAGGTCCGGCCCGTCGAAGTTGTCGAGGATCGCCAGTGCCTGGAGGAGGACCGGCCCCTGACTCCAGAAGGGCGCCTTGCAGACCGTGACCCCGCGGAAGTCGAGGGTGACCGGGTCCTCGGCACCGATCTCGAGCGCCGCGAGGTCGGCGGCATCGATCACGCCGGCATAGTCGCCACCGTCCGAGTGACGGTGCAACTGCTGCGCGGCGCGTTCGATGGCGTCGGCCACGAACCCGGTGCGCCAGTGCTGGCCCACGGCGTCGATCCGACCGACCCGGTCGCCGTTCCCGGCGAGCTGCACCAGGCGGCGCAAGGTCGCGGCGTACGCCGGGATCCCGATCAGGGTGCCGGGCGCAGGAGTGCGGCCGTCGACCAGCCACTGGTCGGCCGAGGTCGGCCAGTGCTCGGTGAAGTGCGCGGCCATCGTGTCGATCACGCCGCTGGCCTGCGGCACCAGTGGCTGGCCCACCTCGGCGTAGTGGATGGCGTAGTCGAGCACGTCCGCGATGTCCCAGGTGCCGTGCTCGCGCAGCATCCACAGCCAGGCCTCGAAGGCCGCCGGCACCGCGGCGGCCAACGCACCTGCCCCGGGCACGGATTCCAGGCCCAGATTGCGGTAGTGCTCGAGGGTGGCGCGACGGGGCGCGGGCCCCTGCCCGGCCACGACCCGCACGTCACGCCCTGCCGGAGCGACCAGCGCGACCAGGTCGCCGCCGGGTCCGTTGAGGTGCGGTTCGACGACGTGCATGACGAAGCCGGCGGCAACGACGGCGTCGACGGCGTTCCCGCCGCGCTCGAGGACGGACTGGGCGACAGCCGTGGACACCCAGTGGGTGGACGCGGCCATGCCGAAGGAGCCGGTCAGATTGGGCCGGGTCAGGAAGCCCGGATCGATGGCGGTCATGTCGGGCCGATCCGGTGCCGGGCGACCCAGTTGTTGACCAGGTCGGCCGTCTGCTCGCGGTATTCGAAGGACAACCCGTGCCGCGCGCCCTGCACCACGACGAGCTCCGATTCGGGCAGGTCCGCGTGCAGTCGCTCGCCCACCTCGGGCGGCGCGATCGGGTCGAACTCGCCGTACAACAAGAGCGTCGGGGCGGTGATCTTGTCGACCTGGCCGCGCACGTCGTGCCCGTCCATCGCTGCCCGCCGTCGCGATCCCAGCGCGATGACGGTGCCGCGGCCCCCGGCACGGGCGAGGTTGTCCAGTTGCGCCATCAGCCACGCGTCCTGCTGCGCCGCGGGCGACAGGCTCGCGTCCCGCATCAGGGCGCCCCGGTCCTCCGGCGCAGCGGCCAACATCTTCTCGACGAACGGCGTCGGCTCGACGAGGTTGTCCGGTGCGGCGCCGACGATCAGGGTCTGCACGCGATCTGGATGGCGGAGTCCGACCTGCAGGGAGATCGCGCCACCGAAGGAGATCCCCATGATGTGGGCCTTGTCGATGCCCAACGCGTCCATCAGTCCCACGCAGTCGTCGGCGAGATCGGCCATCCGGTAGTCGGCATCGACGCTTTCGGCGTCACCCACGTCGCGCTGGTCATAGGAGATCGCGCGCAGCCCGGGATCCAGCAACGGGGCGAAGATCTCGTACTGGCCCTTGTGGGACTCGGCCCCGTGGTGGATCAGCAGCGGCTCGCCGGCTCCGGTCTCGTAGTAGGGGATCCGGTTGCCGGCCACCTCCGCGACCCGGTAAGCGTCGTAGCCCATGGTGCTCGGCTCACCGGCTCCCGGCGCCGGACTCGTCGTCCTGCTCCGCGTCGAGGAATGTCTCGCCGCGCCCGTTGTGGACATAGGGCTGCTCCTCGGGGAAGGGCGAGGGCTCGAGCAGCTCGACGATGAAGTGCGTCTTGGTCCCGACATCGACGTTGTGCAGGCGGTGCGGATGCATCGGGTTGTTGCCGACGGCCTTGAACACCACGAAGCTCTCCTCGGCGTTCTGCGTCATCGACGGCTCGTCATCACCCCACTGCTGCCCCTTGGACTTCCCGTCCCACGGCCAGATCAGGACGTGGTCGTGTTGGTGGGAGTGCCAGAGCCCGGCGTCTCCGGGGTCGACGGTCATCGACCAGACCCGGACCCGCTCGTTCTCGAACAGCAGTGTCTCGCCCGGGTTCGGCTGGTAAGGGTCCTGCTCGGTCATCGTTCGCCTCTCAGATTGGATGCTATTTGAGAGCGTGGCATCCCGAGTGGGATTTGGCAATAGATTTTTGCATCCCATTTTCTAGCCATTCCATGCAATACTGCGGAAACAGAGTGGACCACGACCGAGGAGTTGGACCCGATGGACGTTCTTGTTTCCGGCGCGAGCATGGCGGGACTCTCCGCGGCGTACTGGTTCGCCCGACTCGACCACGAGGTCACCGTCGTCGAGCGCGCCGACGGCCTGCGCCAGGGCGGCGCCCCGATCGACGTACGCGGACAGGCGCTCGGAACCGCCGAACGGATGGGCATCCTGGACCGCATCCGACGCCAACAGGTGACGGTCGGCGACCCCGGCCCGGTCCTCGACGGCACCGGCACCCAGGTCGCCAGCCTGGACCTGCGCTGGTTCGCCAACGAGACCGACGACGACGTCGAGATCTCCCGCGACCGACTCAACGCCATCCTGCTCGACGCCGTGCCCGACGAGGTCGAGTTCCGCTTCTCGACGTCGCTGACCGGGCTTGTCGACGGACCGGCAGGAGTCGAGGCCGCCTTGAGCGACGGCACCACGCGACGCTTCGACCTCGTGGTCGGCGCCGACGGTCTGCACTCGACGGTGCGCCGGCTCGCGTTCGGCCCGGAATCGGCGTTCGTACGGCACATCGGCTACTACGTCGCCCTCGTCGACCTGCCGACCGACCGGCCCTGGCAGCGAGCGATGCTGAACATCCCCGGCCTGACCATCGCGGTGCGCGACGCCGGCGACGGCCAGCAGGCGATGATGCTCGCCGCCAGTCCCGAGATCGACTACGACTACCGCGACGCCGACCAACAGCGCTCGATCATCGATGACCTCCTCTCCCGGGTCGACGCCTGGCAGGTCCGGGACCTACGGGCCGCGTTCGCGGACCCGGATGCCCGTGGCTTCTACTTCGACTCCGTCAGCCAGACCCACATGCCCGCCTGGACCAAGGGACATTGCGCCGTCATCGGCGACGCCGGCCACTGCGCCGCGCTGCTGTCGGGCATGGGCACCACGCTGGCGATGCGCTCGGCCGAGATCCTGGCCACCACGTGGACCGCGTTCGGCGGCGACCTCGAGGCCGCCTCGCCGTCGTACCACCAGCGTTTGCGGCCGTACGTCGAAGCGTGTCAGGCCTTCGCTTCCGAGGGCGCGCCGATCATGGTGCCCGCGACCCAGGAGGCCCTCGACGAGCGGAACGCGACCTTCCGTGAGTACGCCGCCCGGGCGGCCAACGCCTGAGCCCCGAGTCCCTCAGGCGGCCGGGCGAGGCGACTCCTGGACTCAATGCGATGGCCATCATTGCCATTCGCTGGCTAGGATGGCGACGAGACCGAGGAGGACGTTGTGCCAGCCAGAAACGTGATGCTGACCGAGCACCAGACGGAGTTCATCGACGAGATGGTCTCCTCCGGCCGCTACCAGAACGCTTCAGAGGTGCTGCGTGACGGGCTGCGGTTGGTCGAGGATCGCCAGCGCAAGTACGAAGCGAGTCTGGCCGCGATCCACGCGAAGGTGCGTCTCGCCGCCGACCAACTGGACGCCGGTGAGGGTGTGGCGATCTCTAACGAGAAGGAGTTGGAGGCCTACCTGGCGGACGCTGCCCAGCGTGCCAAGTCCCAGGTTGCATTGCGGCAACGCTCTGGTGGGTCGCAGGCCGCCGCCGGGTGAGCATCCGATGGCGCCTCAGCCCCGTGGCACGCGACCCGTTTCGCCTGGCACCGTGAGTCGCGACGACTGGGGAGCTGGCGCGATGTCGTGGCACCTTCAAGGCAGCCGTCTGCGTGCTGCCTCTGCAGGCGGTCGAGTGCGTCGACCGCGGCACCTGGTCGTCTATCGCCCGTCTGACGAGATCATCGATGTGCTGGCGTTCATCCACGAACGGGAGGACCCGTTGCGTCATCTTGATGCTGGCGACGAGCCAGTGGAGACGTAGCGCCGGACCGGCGTTCTTGGGGGCGAGTCCGTTCCCGGATCTACTCGCGCTCGCTGTCCTCGATGAAACGCGCCAGCGACTCGGTGGAGGAGCGGATGTGCTTGACCATCGCGGCGCGCGCCTTCTTCGCGTTGCCGGCGATGATGGCGTCGGCGACCGCCTGGTGCTCGGCGAGGTTCTGCTGCAGCAACCGCGAGTTGCCGGCGTACGCCGGATAGTTCGAGTTGCGCGGCAGTCGGCGGCTGATGTCCTCGATGCTCAACAGGAGCTGACGATTGCCCGAGCCGCGCAGGATGGCGCTGTGGAAGCACTCGTTGGTCTCGGACCACCGCGTGTTCGCCTCCGGCTTCCGCGATCTCGCGGGATCGAGCTTGTAGTCGTCGATCGCGACCGCGAACTGAGCCAGCGCGTCGCGCATCTGCTCAAGCTGCTCGTCGTTGATCCAGTCGACCGCGAGCTCGGCGGCGTAGCCCTCCAGCTCGGCGCGCACGGCACCCAACTCACGCATCTCTGTCGCCGAGTGGCCATTCACCCGGGCGCCACGGTTCTTGACGATCGTGACGATCCCCCGCGACCCCAGCACCCGCAGGGCCTCGCGCACCGGCGTGCGACTGATCCCGAACTCCTCCGCGATATTGGCGTGCCGCAGCCAGGAGCCGACCGGGATGTCGCCGCTGAGGATGCGGCGCTGAAGCTCATCCACCAGGCGGTCGCTCAACGCGCCCTCGCCCACGGTCAGGACGGTCATCGGTCTCTCCTCACGGCGTCGTGCGGCACCTCGTGGAGCGATTATTGCATCCCAAATAGCTTTCGGTGGTGTTGCGCGGCGACGTCCTGGATGCGGTTTGTCACGTGAGGGTGGACAGTTGCTCCACCGTGCGCTCCCACGCTGCCGATGCCGGGGCGATGACGGTGAAATGGCCGCCGTCGACCTCGACCAGTTCGGCGACACCGCCCGCTGCTCGCGCCGCAGCGACGTAGGCCCGGGACTGCGCGATCGGCACGTCCTCGTCGTCGCGGGCGTGGATGCACCACACGGGCACGGCGAGCGGCACCTGCCGGATCGGGTCCACGGCGGCGTCCGCGGCGCCGGGCGGCTGGCCGAGGAAGGTCTCCACTGCTCCCCCACCGAGCTGGTCGTCGTACGCCGCCCGCAGATCGAGTACGCCGGCCTGGGCGACGACGTGCGTGATCGCGAGGTCCTGACCGGCGGCCCAGGTCGCGAGGTGCCCGCCCGCGGAATGTCCGATCGCGACGACGGTCGCGGCGCGGATCGGGCAGGCGGCGATCGCGGCCCGGACGTCGGCGAGCGTGTCCGCGGCGCCGGTGCCGCGGCGGTATTCGATCGCCCACACCGCCCAGCCGGCCGCGACCAGGCTCGGCACCAAGAGACGCGCGTATTCGATGCCGTACTGCGGTTTCCAGAAACCACCGTGCACCAGCACCGCGACGCCGCGCGGCTCGCGGTCAGGGACGGTGAGCTCCGCGAATTGGGCCGGGTGTTCGCCGTACCGCTCGGTGGTGGTCACTGGCTCAGGTTGCCAGAGCCGGTTTGAGCACGGATCCGCACCAGTCGGCGAACGTGGTGCCGCCACCAGGAGTCACCGGCGGGTAGACACCCGCCTGTTGCGCCTGGGCCATCTCAACCATCGCGTCCGCCACCGCAGTGCTCGCCCCAGCGGACGCGAACTGCTCGCGATAGTCCTCCAGGCTCGCGCGCTCACACGCGATCGGCCGGTCGAGCACCTGCGACATCACCTCCGCCATCTCACGCGGGGTGTGGTCCACGGGCTCGCGGACGACGACTCCCTCCTGACCGGTCCATGTCGCGTCGACGAGCAATGCCGCCGCGGCACGCGCGATGTCGGCCGTGGCCACGACCGGGTGCGCCTGGTCGAGATCGGCCGGGAGCGCGAAACTCCCCCGCTCACGGATCGACGCCAGCTGGTGCAGCAGGTTCTCCATGAAGAACGGAGGCTGCAGGGAGCGGTACGCCGCCCCGCTCGCCTCGAGCACCTCGTCCATCGCCCACGCCGCCGACAACTGTCCGGCCGGCCCGGCGAAGCCTCGACCCAGCGAGGAGACAGCGACGAGGCGTCGTATGCCGTGAGCGCGCACCGCCGCCGCGATCGGGCGGGCGAAGTCGAGGTAGTGGTCGGTCACGTCGAGCGCGCGGAAGTTCGGCGGCACGAGAACGAACAGCGCATCAGCCCCGTCGAGCGCAGTGTCGAGGACGGCGGGATCCGCGTGGGATCCCGTGACCACGTCTGCGTGGTCGCGCAACGTCCGGGGCAGACGCGTGGCGTCGCGGGCGATCAGGCGCAGTGGGGTGCGCTGGGCAAGAGGTTCCGCCAGTAGGGATTGGGCGACAGCGGCACCGATCGTGCCGGTGGGTGTGGTGATGACGATCATGACGTCCAGCGTTGTCGTGCCCGAGGCCGTGGAGAAGGACCGGTTCGGACCCGATCGTTACCCTGAAGGCATGAATCCGGTGGAGTCGCGGGCACTGCGCTACTTCGTCGCCGTCGCCGAGGAGCTCAACTTCGCCCGCGCCGCGGAACGCCTGCGCATCGCCTCGCCAGCGCTGTCCCGAGCGATCTCCGGACTCGAGGCCGAACTCGGCGTCCGGCTGCTCGAGCGGTCAACCCGACGAGTGGCCCTCACCGAAGCGGGCGCCGGGCTGCTCGCCGATGCTCAGGCCGCCCTGGCCGCACTCGACGCAGCAACGATGCGAGCCCGCCGGGCTGCCGGCGTGGCGGGCGGCAAGGTCGTGCTCGCCGTGAAGGCCGACGTCGAAGCCGGGCTGCTCGAAGATGTGCTCGCCGCCTATCGCGCCGACCACGCCGCCGTACCGATCGAGGTCCGGTTCACCGGATGGGCCGAGCAGTCGGATCTGCTGCGCGCCGGCGAGGCCGACGCGGCGATCGTCCTCGAACCCTTCGACACCGACGGGCTCGACACCGAGCCGCTGCTCAGCGAGCCGCAACTGCTGGCGCTTCGGGCCGGACACCCGCTCGCCGACAAGCCCCGGCTCCGGCTGGCCGACCTTGAGGCCGAGCACCGCCAGGACGGCCGGAGCGCCCACCTGTATCTGCCCCTCGGTGCCGAGCGACCCACGTTCACGGACATGACGCAGATGCTGCGTCAGATCGAGTTGGGCCGGATGCTTGCGCTGTTTCCGGTCTCGCTCGCCGAACGCAACGCCCGATCGCAACTCGTCTGGCGGCCGGTCGACGATGCGCCGCCAGCACGCTTCGCCATCGCATGGCCACAGAGCTCGAGTTCGCTCGCCGTGGCCGCGCTGGTCCGCATCGCCACCGCTGTCGCGGCCGACCGGAGCCCGGCAGCGCGCGAGTCGTCGGGGTGAGAGTGGTCCATAGGTCACTCTCACCCCGACGACTTGAAACGGTAGGTTCCGAACCGTGGCCACCGACGAGATCGACGCCCGCGGGGGCAGTACGACGTCGCTGCTGTTGACGATCATCGGCGCGCACCTGCGCGAGCAGGGGCGATGGCTGCCGGCCGCGACGTTCGTGGCCCTGATGGAGGCGGTCGACGTCCCGGCCGCGCGCACTCGGACGGCGCTCACGCGCCTCAAGCAGAAAGGCCTGCTGGTCTCCGAGGCGCGCGACGGGGTCACCGGTTTCGCGCTGCCCGACACGGCGATGCCGATGCTGGAGCGCGCCGATGCCCGGATCCGGCAACCCCGGCTGATGGCCGACGACGAGCGTTGGTTCGTGCTCTCCTTCTCCGTCCCGGAGGAGGACCGGGCGGTGCGGCATCAGTTGAAGCGGCGGCTCAAGTGGATCGGCTGCGGATCGGTCGCGGGCGCCCTGTGGATCGGCCCCGCGCACCTGGTCGAAGAAGCCGAGGAGATCGTCGCCGACCTGGACCTGGTCGGCCGGGTCACCGTCTTCATGGTCGACGAGCTGCGCGGTGCGACCGAGCCACGGGTCGCGGTCGCGCGGTGGTGGGACCTGGCCGCGATCCGCGCCCTGCACGACGAGTTCCTCAGTGCACACGAGGACTCACCGGGCAAGTTCCGCGCCGACCCGACACCCCACCACGCCTTCCGGATCTGGACCCTGGCGCTCGACGCGTGGCGTCCGATCACCGGGATCGACCCCGGCCTCCCCGCCTCGGTCATGCCCGAGGACTGGCCGGGCGCACGCAGCATCCCGCTCTTCCTCGAGTTGCGGCAGCTGCTCGAGCGACCGGCCGGGGAGTACGTCGCGTCGCTGGCCTGATAGGGCTCAGTGGCCGCCGACGCGGATGAGCGCCTTGCCCTTCGTGTCGCCGGCGAGCATCGCCGCGAAGGCCGGCCAGCAGTCCTCGATGCCACCGTCGAAGACGGTCTGCTCCTGCCGCACGCTGCCGTCGCGGAGCCATTGCCCCATCTGGCGGGCGAATTCGTCGGCCGCATCGGCGTGGTCGCCGACGATGAAGCCTTCGAGGCGCACCCGCTTCCAGATGGCCTGGATCAGGTTCCGCGGTCCGGGGACCGGTTCGGTGGCGTCGTACGTCGAGATCGCCCCGCACAGCACGATCCGCCCGCCGTGGCGCATCACCCGCAGCGCGCACTCGAGCTGCTCACCGGCGACGTTGTCGAAGTAGACGTCCACGCCGTCGGCGCCGACCCGCTCGAGTGCGGCCGCCAGCGACGCGCGCACGGGCCCGTCCCGATACGAGAACGCCGCGTCGAAGCCGAGCTCCTGCTCCAACCGCGCCGCCTTCTCGGTCGAGCCGACGCTGCCGATCACCCGGCAGCCCATGGCCCGCGCGATCTGTCCCACGACGGAGCCGACGGCGCCGCCGGCGGCGGACACGAAGACCGTCTCCCCCGGCTGGAGGGCGCCGATCCGCAGCAGTCCGACGTACGCCGTGAGCCCGGTCTGGCCGAGCACGCCCAGGAAGGATTCGGGCGGCAGGTCGGCGACATCGAGCACGTCGAGAGCTGCGACCGCCACGATGGCCAGGTCGCGCCACCCGAGGTCGTGGCGCACCCAGGTGCCGACCGGCACCTCGGGCGCGCGGGACTCGACGACCCGGCCGACGGCCGGGCCCTCCAGGGGCTCGTCGAGCACATACGGCTCGACATAGGTGACCCGTTCGCTCATCCGGCCCTGCATATAGGGCTCGACGGAGAGGTACTCGTTGCGCACCAGCACCTCCCCGTCGCCCAGCGGCGCGAGCGGCGCGGTGACCAGCTCGACGTCCTGGGCCTGCGGCGCCCCGTCCGGGCGGCGCCGCAGGACCCAGTGGCGGACGTGGGTCGCCTCCGCGGCCACCTCAGTGGTCACCTCAGAGCCCATAGATGCGCGCGGCGTTGCCGTGCAGGATCTTCTCCATGTCCTCGTCCGCGACGTCGGCGAAGGTGAGCTCGAGGTATTCGCGCGGCGTGGTCGCGACGCTGGCCGGGCCGGGCGACATCGAGGTCGGGTGCGGGAAGTCGGTCTCGTAGAGGAAGTTGTCGGAGCCGAGCTGCTCGATGGCCGAGAGCGCCGTCGCCTGCTCGAACCAGAAGCAGCCATAGATCTGGCGCTTGAAGTACTCGCTGGGGAGCAGGTCGTACTCCGGGTGCTCCTTCGGCACGCCGCAGTTGAGCCACTGCCAGTCCAGGGACGCGAGCGCGAACGGGATCCAGCCGATGCCGCTCTCGACGGAGACGAAGTTGAGCTCGGGGAAGCGGTGGCACACGCCGCCGGTGATCAGCTTGGAGATCGTGCCGGCGTTGCCGAGGAAGAAGCCGACGCCGAGCGCGGAGTAGTTGGCGTGGGCGCCGTTGTCCGGGTTGCCGATCGTGGTGATGTCGGCGATGTTGCCCGACGCGATGTGGAAGTTCACCGGGACCCGAGCCTCCTGGATCGCGGCCCACAGCCGGTCCCAGTAGCGGTCGGTGAGATCGGGCTGGCCCCACGCGTCGGGGACGCCGGAGAAGATGACGCCGCGGTGGCCGTTGTCGAGGGTGCGGTGCAGCTCCTTGATGGAGAGGTCCACGTCCCAGAAGGGCAGCGCGGCGATCGGGACGAAGCGGCCCGGCGCGGTCTGGCAGTACTCGCTGAGGAAGTCGTTGTAGGCCTGGACGCAGGCCAGCATCAGCTCGGGCTCGTCGACGTCGGTGAAGTTGCCGCCGCCGAAGCCGGCGACATTGGGGTAGAGGATCTGGGCGTGGATGCCCAGCTCGTCCATCCGCTGCACCCGCGCGTGGGGGTCCCAGGTGGCGCGGTCGGCGTCGTTCAGCGACGGCGGGTGCATGGGCGGGTACTGGTGCCAGCCGGCCATGGCGGCCGCGGCCACGGGCAGCACGAGCTTGTCGGCGACGAACCACGCCGGGTCACCGTTCTTGTCCGCGCGCACGTGCGGCACTCGGTCGCCCCACCGCTGGGTGGAGACACGCGAGGTCCACAGGTCCGGCGGTTCGACCACGTGGGTGTCGGTGTCGATGATCTTGATCTCGTCCAGCAAGGACGCGCGCATGAGTACTCCTCGGGTTGCGGGTCGGTTTGGTGTTGCTGCTTGAAGGTCAGGTCAGGTCGGCGGCATCGACGGCGACGCCGGTGGTCGCGGTGTACGCCGCGGTGTAGCGGGCGACCACGTCGTGGCCGGTCGGCAGGCCGAGCTCCTCGCCGGGCCAGCTCGCGAAGAGGCTGCGGACGTCGTCGGCGGCGGATCCGTTGGTGCGTGCCTGGTCCCAGCCGATGACGCCGGTGACCCGGTCAGGCGATCCGCCCTCGGGGTCGGCGTCGAACTGGCAGCGCGCCAGCGAGAAGGAGCCGTGCACGGGCCCGCCCGGCCGTGTGTGCAGCTCGACGAGTGCGTCCACCACAGCGTCGGCGATACGGCCCCCGATGTCGGGCTCGTGGACGAACGCGTTGGGCAGGCGGTCGGTGATGACGAATCCGGGTTGGTACTGCAGGACCTGGAACGCGGCGCCTGCCACGCCCGCGTCCTCGCACAGCAGCAACGGTGCCGGGGCCCGGTCGAAGGAGCCGGCGATCTGCGCCAGCGCCGCATGGGCGTCGGCGAGCCCCTCCGGCAGGGCCGGGAAGGTGCGCACCACCAACAGCGTGGCGCCGAACCGCAGCCGGTAGGCGTCGTGCGGTCCGCCGCGCACGAAGCGCTCGACCGACAGTTCCCCGCGCAGCGCGGGCAGCTGCTCGCGGAGGTGCGCCTCCAGGGCGGTCCAGTCGAGACCGCCGTCGCTTGGCCCGGCGTCGATGGGACCCACCTCGGGCGCGTCCGGCACCCACTCGGCCGGGGCGTTCATCGGTGCCTTCGTCGGGGCGTTCATCGGGCAACCTCCTCGGCGCGGATCTGGTCGGTGTGCTGTCCCAGGCGCGGCGGCGGTCCGGGCACGGCGTGGAACGCCGAGGTCCGGTACGGGACGCCCGGGAACGTGGCGGTCGTGCCGTCGACGTCGATGTCGACGAAGTAGCCGCGCTCGCGCAGGTGCTCGTCGTCGGCCAGCTCCTCGAGCGCGCGCAGCGGCCCGATCGGGAGCCCCCGGCGCTGTCCTTCGTGGTAGGCGGTCTCGGAGTCCATGAGCAGGAAGAAGACCTCCACCAGCTCCTGCACGTGGGAGAAGCTCTGTTGCCGGTAGGCCACGTCGTCGTACGCCGGATCCGTGAGGTCGGCGGCGAGGTCGTGGTCGGACATCCAGTCCACCAGCGTCTTCCAGGCCCGCGGCTCGGACAGGATGAGCGCGAAGTAGACGTAGACGCCGTCGGCGCAGCGGAAGGTCGCCGACTGGGTGGCGACCGGCTGCGCGTGCCGGTTGGTCTGCCGCTTCACGATCGCCTTCGGATAGAACCAGTACGGGTTGGCCAGCTCCCCGCTGACCGCGTTCGCCTCGTGCATGGAGACGTCCACGAGCTGCCCGCGACCGGTCGCCTGGCGCTCGATCAGGGCCAGCAGCAGCCCGATGTGGGCATAGCTCGCGGCCATCTCGTAGGTCTGGTTGCCGCCGGGCAGCACGGGCGGGATCGAGTGGTCGTCGTACCCACAGCTGTTGAGGGTGCCACCGAGAGCGAGCCCCACCAGTTCGGAGGTACGACGATCCGCCCACGGTCCGGTCAACCCGAACGGGGTCACCGAGAGCACCACCAGGGCGGGGTTGTCGGCTCGGAGCTGCTCGTGCGACCAGCCCTCCTCGGCGAGCTCGCGCGGTGACGCGGTGCTCAGGAGCACGTCGGCGGTGCGCGCCAGGTCGGCCACCGTGGCGGCGCGTTCGGAGGGCTCGACGGTGATGCTCTGCTTGCCGGTGTTGTAGGTCCAGAAGGCGAGGCTGGCGTCCGGATCCCCCTCGCGTCCGGTGACATAGGGACCGGTGCGCCGGCTGGTCGCGCCTTCCGGTGGCTCGACCTTCAGCACGGTGGCACCGAGGTCGGCGAGCAGCTTGCCGACGTGCTCCCCGGCCGGGTCGTCGGCCAGCTCGACGACGGTGATGCCCGCATAGGGCAGTTGTTCGGTCATCAGATCGCTCCCTCTGCCTCGAGCTCGGCGAGCTCGTCGTCGCCGAGGCCGAGCACCTCGCCGAACACGTAGTGGTTGTCCTCGCCGAGCAGCGGCGCCGAACGCCAGTTCTCCTGCACGGTCTCGGAGAAGGCGATCGGGGTGCCCTCGAAGCGGGCGGGCCCGATCACCGGGTGGTCCAGGTCGAAGAAGGTGCCGCGGGCGGCGATCTGCGGGTCGACCTCGTCCAGGTCGCGGGGGTCCTGAACAGCACCGGCGGTCACCTCGGCGCCCTGGAGCAGCTCGGTGATCGCGTGCTTGTCCAGGCCCGAGGTCCAGCTCGTCATCAGCTTGTCGAGGTCGTCCTCGTGCTCGCGCCGGCCGCGGCCGGTGGCGAAGCGCTCCTCGCGCGCCCAGTCCGGCTCACCCATCGCGGCGACCAGGCGGCCCCACTCGGCGTCGTCGGTGACCGTGATCGCGACCCACTGGTCGTCGCCCGCGGCGGGATAGACCCCATGCGGCGCGACATCGTCGTGGGCGCTGCGGTTGCCGCGCGGGAATCCGGGCCGGCGGCTGGGCCGCTGGTTGACCAGGGTGTCGAGCAGGTCGGGCCCCAGCAGGCTGATCCCGATCTCCACGGCGGAGGCGTCCACCTCCATGCCCTGGCCGGTGCGCTGGCGGTTGAAGATCGCCATCAGCAGGGCCGCGGAGTTGTAGTACGCCGCCTGGTTGTCCATATAGGACAGGCCCCAGCCGGACGGCTCGCGGTCGGGCAGGCCGCTGATGAACGACATCCCGGAGACGGCCTGGATCACCGGCCCGTAGCTGCGGTACTCGTGGTGCGGGCCGCTGTGCCCGTAGCCGCTCATCCGCGCGAAGATCACGTCCTCGCGCAGCTCGCGCAGCCGGTCGTAGGTCAGCCCCCACCGCTCCATGACGCCGGGCGCGAAGTTCTCGGTGACCACGCTGCTGGCCGAGATCAGCCGCTCCGCCAGGGCCCGACCGGACTCGGACTTCATGTTGATGGTGACGCCGAGCTTGTTGCGGCAGTAGTTGTTGAAGAGCCCGCCCTTGTTGGGGTCCGGGTTCGCGTCCTCATCGCCGTACGAGCGCAGATCGCCCTTGTAGATGGGCAGACGGCGCGGGGTGTCGAGGCGGTTGCGGTCCTCGATCTTGATCACCTCGGCCCCGAAGTCGGCGAGCAGCCGGGTGGCGACCGAGCCGACACCCATCCAGCAGAAGTCGGCGACGCGGACGCCGCTCAGCGGACCGCGCCGCGGTCCGGGGACGCGCCCCGGTTCGGTCGGTTCGGTGGTCATCTCGCTCCTGTCTGAGTCCTGGCCGGCATCGGCTTCGGGAGAGTGCTGCGTGACGTGGGACACTGTATTCCTCATGATAAATAGACGCAAGGGAGGGCGCGAAGATTCCGGTCCGGACCGCGTCGGTCCGTCGGGCGGGACCGTCAGCGCCAGTGGATGGAATCGTCGAGCCGGTCGGGCAGTTTCGCCCGCAACTGTGCGGTGATGCCTTCGATGTGCTCGCGCATCAGCGACGCCGCCTTCGCATGCCGGCCGTCGATGATCGCCTGCGCGATCGCATGGTGGTCGCTCTCGAGATGATCCAGGTCGTGCACCGGATCCACGTTCTCCACGACGTGGTCGACGACGATGTGCGAGACCGACTGCGTGAGCAACGTCAGCACCGGGTTGTCGGCGAGGTCGGCCAACACGGCATGGAAGCTGTTGTTGCGGGAGAAGGTGAAGTCGTCGTCCTCCTCGTCGACCTCCTCCGCCTCGTCGAGGAAGCGGCCCAGCGCCGCGACCTTGAGGTCCCGGTCCTTGATCCGGGCGACCTTGGCCGCCAACGCCGGCTCGAGATCCGCCCACACATCGAAGACGTCGGCGTACGACGCGTTGCTGAGGTTGAAGTAGAGGGTCGCGGTGCGGGCGAGATAGCTGGCGTTGATCGCGGAGACGATGGGTCCGCCGTTCGGGCCGCGTTTGAGCGTGATCAGGCCCTGCACCTCCAGGATCCGCAGCCCTTCGCGCAGCGACTCGCGGCTGACCCCGTAGTGCTCGAGCATCTCGGCCTCGGGGCGCAGCCGGTCCCCGGGCGACAACCGCGCCGCGACGATGTCGGACACGATCCGCGCCGCCACCACCTCCGAGGCCTTGGGCTGGCGCAGCGGCGCCGGACGGCCGTTGCCGCCCAGGTCGGCGAAGTCGCCGCTGGGCGTGTAGACGATCGGCAGTCCGTGCCGGTCCACGTCATCGACCTCCCTGTCCGGGCTGGGTCACCGAGGATCCCGAGCCGCGCCCAGTATGCCGGGGATCGACGACCAGTCGGCCCAGGACACCGCCGGCGCGCAACCGGTCGTAGGCGGCGGGGACCTCGTCGAAGCCGATCACCTCGACCTCCGGCACCAGGTGTCCGGCCCGAGCCAGGTCCACCACGGCACCGAGCTCCGCGACCGCCCCCCAGAACGGCGCGGAGATCCTGATGCCCTGCGGCAGCGCCCCCTTGTCGAAGCTCGCCGTGCCACCGCCGCCGCCGACCACGACCAGGTCGCCGCCGGGACCGAGCAGCTCGGCGCCGAGCGCGATCGTGGCGTCGACTCCGACGAAGTCCAGCACCGCGTCCGCCCCACCAAGCGGATCGACCTCGGCGCGCAACTCGGCGGGGGTGCCCACCAAGTGCGCGCCACAGCGGGTCGCCAGGTCCAGCGCCGGCGGGTGGGTGTCGGTGGCGAGCACCCGGGCGGTGGTGGTGGCGCGCAGGAGTTGCACGGCGAGATGCCCGAGCCCACCGACGCCGATCACGACCACCCGTGCGTCCGCGCCGGGCAGTCGGTCCCGGATCATCGACACGGCGTGGTACGACGTCAGCCCGCCGTCGGTCAGCGGGGCCGCGGTCGTCGGCGCCAGTCCGGAAGCGTCCACGATGCTGCCGCGCGGCACCACGACGTACGGCGCCAGGCCACCGTCCTTGCCGATGCCACCGCCGATCGCCTGGCCCCGGCCGGTGCAGTAGTTCCCGCGGCCGGTGCGGCAGCGGTGGCAGGTGCCGCAGCCCCAGACGCCGTGCACCAGCACGTCCTGGCCGTGCAGCGACCCGTCGCCGGGGGCCGCAACGACGGTGCCGGCGATCTCATGACCGAGGGTGAACGGGGGCTCGAAGGAGCGGATGCTGGTGGCATCGAGCAGGTACACGTCGGAGTGACACAGGCCCACCGCGGTGACCTCGAGCAACACCTCGTCCGCACCCGGCCGCGGCACCGGCACCTCCTGCAGTTGGACCGGCGCGCCGTCACCGATCAGCCGCCACGCCTGCATCCTTTCTGGCAACCCGGTCACCACAGGGACTCGCCGCCGTCGACGACCAGGTTGGTGCCGGTGACGAATCCGGAGCCGGGGCCGGCCAGATAGACCGCGGCCTGAGCCATGTCGTCCGGCGATCCGGCGCGCCCCATCGGCACGTCGACGGTGCGCTCGCGCAGCAGCTCGGGGTTGTGCTCCATCGACAGCGGCGTCGCGGTGATCCCCGGCGAGAGCACGTTCACCCGGATGCCCTCCGGCGCGAGCTCGTAGGCCGCCACCCGGGCGAGTTGGTTGAGACCGGCCTTGGTCGCGGCGTACGGCGCGACGCCCGGCCGGGCGCCCAACCCACGGATCGAGGAGACCACGATGATCGACTTGTTGCCTTCCGGCTGGCCGGCCATCACGCGAGCGGCCCCCTGCACGCAGAGGAAGGTGCCGGTCAGGTTCAGCCCGACGATGGAGTCCCAGTCGTCCTCGCTCACCTCCAGGAAGGGGCGCAGCATGCCGGTGCCGACGTTGGCGACGAAGACGTTGAGGGTCGGCAGACCGGCCACCACCTCGAGCAGGGCGCGCACCGAATCGCGGTCGGCGACGTCGGCCACCTGGGTGCGGATCTCCTGGTCGTCCCGGGCCCCGGCGCGCAGTGCTTCGGCCGCCGCAACGAGGTCTCCCTCGTTGCGCGCGACGAGGAGGACGTGCGCCCCCTCGGCCACCAGCGCCGCCGCGATGCCCGCACCGATGCCCTTGCTGGCGCCGGTGACCACCGCCCACTGTCCGGTCAGGTCGTTCACGAATTGCTCCTCTGCTCGGGTCGGTTGCTCGGGTCAGTAGACGGTGCTACGGCCGCCGTCGACCGGCAGCAGCACACCGGTGGTGTAACTGCTGGCGTCGCTGGCGAGGTGGACCACGATGCCCACCAGTTCCTCGGGCCGGCCAAGGCGGGCGGCGGGCAAGCCGTCGACGACCTTGCCGATGAACTCCTCGCTCCAACCCGCGGCCATGTCGGTGGCGAAGCCGCCGGGAAGCACGCAGTTGACCCGCACGTGCGGTGCGTACTCCTTGGCGAACGCCTGGGTGAGCGCGTTGAGCCCGGCCTTCGCGGCGGCGTACGTCGCCTCGTCGGCGCTGGGTCGCAAGGAGCCGACGCTGGAGATGTTGACGATCGAGCCGCCGCCGCGCGCGGCCATCCGGGCGCCGGCGACCGCCATCATCCGGAACGGTCCCTTGAGGTTGACCTCGATGGTCTTGTCGAACAGACCCTCCGAGAGTTCCTCGAGGCTGGGCGCGCCGGGCGCGATCCCGGCGTTGTTGACCAGCACGTCCAACGGCCCGACCTCGCGCTCGACGACGTCCAGCGCGGGCGCGATCGTGTCCCAGTGCCCGACGTGCAGCGGCAGCGGGAAGGTCCGGCCACCGGTCGCGGCGGTGATCTCGGCGGCGGTCTCCTCGCACGCCTCGGCCTTGCGGCTGGAGACGACCACCGTGGCGCCCGCTCGCGACAGGCCCTCGGCGATGGCGCGGCCCAGGCCGCGGGTCGCCCCGGTGACCAGGGCGACCTTGCCGTCCAACTCGTTCACGTGTGTCTCCTTCTGCTGCGGATCAGCGGGTCCAGTGCGGTTGGGGCTGGTGCGGCGATCACAGTTTGCTCAGCACGTCGCGTCCGCCCAGCGACATGGCCAGCCCGACGCCGACCCCGGTGACCAGGGTCATCAGCAGCGAGACCGCGGCCACGGTCGGATACGACCCGTTGCTCCAGAAGTCGTACACGATCGTCCCCATCACCTGCGTGGTGGGCGATCTGACCAGCATCGAGGCCGAGAACTCGTGGGTCAGCAGCACGAACATCAACGCCACCGCGCCGCCGACGCTGCCGCGCAGCAGGGGCAGCATGATCCGGGCATGGGTGACCAGTCGGCCGGCGCCCGAGACCCACGAGGCCTCCTGGTAGGACGTGCCCAACGCGAGCATGCCGTTCATCATCATCCGGGTCGCGAACGGGATCATCAGCGTCGCGTAGACCAGCACGATCACCCACGTCGAGCCGTAGAGCACGAACGGCCCCTTGGTGTAGGTGAGTAGGAAGCCGGCGCCGAAGATGACGGCGGGGACGCCCAACGGCAGCGCGACCAGGAAGTCCAGCAACGCCCGGGCGATCCGGAATCGATCGCTGAGCAGGGTCACGGCTGCGATATAGCCCAAGGGCAGCGCGACCAGCACCGCGGCCACCGAGGCGAGCAGGCTGTTGCGCACCGCCTCGATGATGGCCGGGCTGTCCAGCACGGTGCGGAAGTTGTCGAGGGTGAAGGTCGACGGGTCGATCGAGGAGCTCCAGTACGGCGACAGGGCCACCGCCAGCAGCCCGGCCAGCGGCAGGGCGACAGCGACGATGCCGTAGACGCTGATCACCACGACCGCCCAACGGGCGGGACGTTGCCGCCGGACGGCGCCCTTGCCGCCGTGGGTGACGAACCGGGTCTGGTCGCCGATGCCGAACTTCTGGGCCAACACGATCAGCACACCGAAGACGAGCAGGGGCGAGCCGAGCGCGGCGGCCTTGGCGAAGTCGATCGGGCTCGACGAGGTGGCGAAATACATCTCGGTGGTCAGCACCCGGATGCCCTGGTTGGTGCCGAGCAGCAGTGGCGCCGTGAACTGGCCCAGCCCCAGCAGCAGCGCGACGCCGGCGCCGTAGATCAGCGAGGGCCGCAGCAGCGGCAGCACGATCCGGAAGAAGACCCCGGTTCCGGACGAGCCGGCGACCTGGGCCGCCTCGAGGTGATCGACGCTGATGTTGGCCAGGCCAGCGCTGACGAAGAGGTAGACGAAGCTGGTCAGCCCGAAGCCGGTGATCAGCACGATCCACGGCATCGAGTAGACGTCGACCGGCCCGGACTCCAGGTCCGACCACCAGGGCAGTTTGCGCATCGCGGCGTTGAGGTAGCCCGGCCCCGGGGAGAGCAGGAACGCCCAGCCCACGACCGCCGCGATCGCGGGCAGCACGATCGGCAGGATCGGGATCGTGCGCAGCAGTCCGGCGCGCGGTGGCAGCCGGCTGGCGGCGTACGCCAGGAGCGTGCCGAGCACCATCGCGACCACCACCGAACCGACGGCGAGGTAGGTGGTGCGGAGCACCAGTCGGCCGAACTCGGGGTTGTCGAGCATCCGCGAGTAGCCGGCACCACCGTCGGCCATCGCCAACTCCTGCAGGCGATACAGCGGCATGCCGACCAGATAGAGCAGCGCCAGCACCAGCAGCCAGACGCCGATCCGGCGGCGCGTGTTCGCGGTGCCCGGCAGGCGCCGCGCCGGCGGCTGCGGCTCCGTCACCGGTGCCGGGTCGGGGCGGGTCGCGGTGGCGGTCATGCCGACACCTGCATCGGGCGCTCCGTCCGCGCCACCGCAGCGCCGGTGGAGCCGTCGAAGACCCGCACCCGGTCGGCCGGGAACACCACGGCGACCCGGTCGCCGGGCGTGACCACGGCTTCGGCGGCGCCGACCGGGACCTGGGCCCGCAACGCGCTGCCGCCCTCGACGGTCATGGTGGCGTCGACGTGCCGGCCGCCGTAGACGACGTCGGAGACGACCGCGTCCACGACCAGCTCCCCCGGCTGCGCGGTGGCGCCGCTGCTGCGCACCTCCACGTCGTCAGGGCGGATCCGGACGTCGACCACGTCGTGCCCGCGCGGGATCTCCAGGCCGGACACGGCACCCCCCGGGTGGGTCCACACGTTGTCGGACCTGGTGAGCCGGACCGTGTCGGCCATGCCGATGAACTCCGCGACGTAGTCGGTCGCCGGGTTCTCGAAGACCGTGCGGGGTGCGTCGCACTGCTCGACGCGGCCGTCCTTGAGGATCGCCATCCGGTCGCCGAGGGCCAGCGCCTCGTCCTGGTCGTGGGTCACGAAGACCGCGGTGAAGCCCATCCGCCGGTGCAGCGCGTGCAGCTCGGTGCGCACCAGCTCGCGCAGTTTGGCGTCCAGGTTGCTGAGCGGTTCGTCGAAGAGCACCAGGTCGGGCCGGGACACGATGCCCCGGGCGAGCGCCACCCGCTGCTGCTGACCACCGCTGAGCTGGCCGGGATAGCGGTCCAGCAGGTGACTGCAGTCGACCATCGCGGCCGCCTCCTCGACCCACCCGGCGCGCAGCCCCTCCTTGTTGCGGCGCACCTTCAGCGGGTAGCCGATGTTCTTGCGCACCGTCAGGTGGGGCCACAGCGCGTAGGACTGGAACACCATCCCCACGTTGCGCTTGTCGGTGGGTACGTCGACCCGCCGCCCCGCGTCGTACACGACCCGGTCCCCGAAGGAGATGGTCCCCTCGCTGGGCGACTCCAGGCCCGCCAGGCAACGCAGCGTGGTCGTCTTGCCGCAGCCGCTGGCGCCGAGCAGCACCAGCAGTTCACCCTCGTCGATATGCAGGTCGAGGTCGTCGATGACGGCCTCGCTGTCGCTACCCCCGAAGCGCTTGCTCAGCGCGGAGATCGTCACGTCAGCCATGGGTCATTCCTCCGGTTGTCGGGTGTGCCGGTCGTCGACCGGCGGGGTCAGCTGACCGCTCAGCGGTACAGCTTGTTCCACTTCTTCTGGAACGCGGTCACGTCGTCCGGGGTGAGCGCGTCGTAGTTGATGCGGCGGACGGTGTCGACGGTGCCGAAGGTGCCGGGCACGTCGGGCCGCACCGACGCGGCCTTGCGGGCGATCGCCTTCTGGCCCGCCTCGGTGAGCAGGAAGTCGGACAGCAACTGCGCGGCGTTGGGGTGCGGAGCGTCGGCCAGGATGCCGCCGTAGAAGACCGCGGCCCACCGCTCCTTCTCGAACCCGAAGTCGACGGGTGCGCCCGCCTTCTGCTGGTCGACCTGCGGCTCGACGTACGCCGCGGCGGAGATCTCGCCGGACGACAGGGCTTCGGCCGCCGGGAGCGCGCCGGGGTAGATCTTCGGCTCCTGCGCCGCGAGCTTCTCGAGGAAGTCGTCCCCATGCAGCTCGGTGAGGTAGTTGTAGAAGTCGATGAAGGTGGCGCTGCTCGGCTCGGGCACACCGATCTTGCCCTTGAGCTCCGGGTCGAGCAGGTCGGTGTAGCTGTCGATCTTCCCGGAGTACTTCTCGGTGTTCCAGGCGAAGGTGAGCACCGTCGCGTCGACGTCGAAGATCTCCTTGCCCTGCAGCACGTCGAGCTCGTCGAAGGTGGGGCCGACCGGAGCGACGTAGTAGCCCTGCTCGGCGAGGGTGTCCTGCGCCGGGCGCAGGGAGCTGACGTAGACGTCGGCGACCGCGTTGCCGGTCTGCTTCTCGGCCTCGATCTTGGGTTGCAGCTCCGGGTCGATGCCCCGGACGACCTCGACCTTGATGCCGTACTCCTTCTCGAAGGCGGCGCCGAGCTCCTCGAGCTGGGTCTGGCCCTGGCTGGAGTAGATCGTGACCGAGCCCTCCTTCTTGGCGGCCTTCACGACCTCGTCCCAGCCGCCGGTGGCAAGCTCGGAGTCGGGCTCACTGCCGCACGCGGCGGCGACGCCGAACAGGGACAGCACGGACAGCACGGCGAACGTCCTGCGCAGCCGGTGGGTGGATTTCATCATCGTTCTCCTCGTTGCAGATCCTGAGTGGCGTCACGCAGTTCGCGCGCCACCTGAGTCAGACGGGCTCGCTTCTCGTCGAGCGATCCGCCATCGGGCCAGACCTGGTCGGCCCAGATCACGACGTGGTCGAAACCCGCCGCTCCATAGCGACGCACGTCCTCGGGGTCGGCGCCCTCGATGCGCACGACCGTCTCGAACGGCTCCGTTTGTTTCCCGAGGTCCGTCCGCAACGCCAGGAGCCGGTCGCGCAGGCGCACCGCCTCCGCATAGTCCGGCGTTCCGGAGGAGAACCAGCCGTCACCGGTGCGCGCCGCGCGGCGCAGGGCCGCGTCGCTGTTGCCACCGATGATCAAGGGCACCGTCACCGGCGCCGGAGACATCTCCAACGCGGCGAAGTCGAAGATCTCACCGTGGTATTCGACCGTGCCGCCGCCCAGGCAGGCGCGCAGCACGGCCAACGACTCGTCGAGTCGACGGCCGCGGGTACGGAAAGGCACGTCGAGCGCGGCGAACTCCTCGGCCAGCCAGCCGGCACCGACGCCGAGCAGGAACCGGCCGCCCGAGATCTCCGCCAGCGAGGCGGCCGCCCGGGCGACGAGCAGCGGCTCGCGCAGCGGCAGCACGAAGACGCCGGTGGCCAGGCGGATGCGCTCGGTGGTGGCCGCCGCGGCAGCCAGCGTCACCAACGGGTCCAACAGGTGCGTCTTCTCCTGCACCAGGGGCCCCGTGTGGTGCTGCTTGACCTCGTGGCCGGGGTGGACACTGGTGTAGTCCTGCGGGTGGAAGACGTGCTCGCCGAGCCAGAGGCTGTCGAGGCCGACCTCGTCGGCCGCGCGGACCAGGTCCAGCAGGTCGGCCGCGGTCATGTCGTACGCCGAGAGACCGATCTTCATGCGTCATCCTTCCTCGTCGTTGTGGGGCGCCACTGCGGCAGCACCACGCCCCCGTCCGCGCCGTCGTCGACGTCCTCGAACCAGACCTCCATCGCCATCTCGGCGTGCACGTCGGCGCGGCCGGGCAGGGAGCCGAGCAGACGCACCTCTGGGTGGTCGTCGAGCTCCACGATCACGACGGTGTACGGCGTGGGGTGGCCCGGATGCACCTGGTGCTCGACCGTGGTCCAGCTGTGCACCCGACCGGTGCCGCGCACCGGTCGCCACTCGCCGGCGTCCTCGTGGCAGTCCGGGCAGAACGCCTTCGGCAGGTGCAGCGGGCGCTCGCAGCGGCCGCAGAACCGGATGACCAGCTCACCTCGGGCGGCGGCCTCGAAGAACGGACCGCTGTCGGGGTCGTCGGTCACGGGCAGCACCCGTGCCGTCTCCGGGGTGTTCATGCGGGCGTTCATGCCGCCACCAGCAGCAGCGCGCTGCCTCCCGGTGGTGGGGCCGAGGTGACCAGGCTGACCCGGGCGTCGGGCACCTGGTTCGTCGACGTGCCGCGGATCTGGCGGACGCCTTCCAGCACGTGGTTCATGCCGTGGATGTAGCCCTCCGAGAGGTGGCCGCCGGAGGTGTTGATCGGCAGCGCACCGCCCACCTGGAGCGTCCCGTCCTGGATGAAGTCGCCCGCGCCGCCGGGCTCGCAGAAGCCGTAGTCCTCGAGCTGGATAAGCGCGGTGATGGTGAAGCAGTCGTAGATCTGGGCGACGTCGACGTCGGCGGCGCTCAGACCGGCCCGGGCGAAGAGGACGTCGGCCACCGACCGCGACGACCAGCTGGTCGTGGTCGGTCGCAGCAGAGCCGGGAACATCATCCCGGGCTGCGCGTCGCGGCCGCTGGACTGGGCGACCGACCGCACCAGCACCGGGGGCTGGGCGAGGTCGCGGGCCCGCTCGGCGCTGGTGACCACGACCGCGCAGGCTCCGTCGGTCTCGAGGCAGAAGTCGAAGAGCCGCAGCGGCGTCGAGAGCATCCGGGAGTCGAGGTAGTCCTCCATCGACATGGTCCGGTGGTGCATCTGCGCGGCCGGGTTGTTGTTGGCGTGGCGCCGGCACGCCAGCGCGATCCGGCCGAGGGCCTCGCTGGACGTGCCGTGCTCGATCATGTGCCGCTGGGCGACCGCCGCGAAGTACTGCCCGGGCGTCTGCATGCCGTAGGGCAGGAAGAACTCCTCGAACGTCGACCCTCCACCGGCACGGCCGTCGTCGGCGTACCCCTTGCCGTAGCGCTCGCCGGAGCGGCCGTTGATGGCGCGGAACACCACCACGGTGGATGCCAGACCGGCCTGGATGGCGGCGGCGGCCTGTCCGATCATGGCGGCCGGGCCGGAGCCGCCGGGGCCGGTGTCGCCCCAGTAGGTGATGTTGTCGACCCCGAGCGAGTCGGCCAGCGCGACCGGTCGGACGGTGTCCATGTCGCAGCGCACGATGCCGTCGACCTGGCGCGGGTCGATGCCCGCGTCGCGCAGGGCGGCGAGGCTCGCCTGGGTGGCCAGCGTCAGGGTCGACCGGCCGGACGCCTTGGAGAAGTCCGTGGCGCCGATGCCGGCGATGGCGGTGCGGTCCTGTTGCCAGGTGTCGCGACCTGCGTGCTCGGTCAACGCAGCTCCAATCTCATGAGAAATTCTGGTTCAGTTCTTTGGGTAGTTCTTCGGGCTGTGGCGCGGCCCGGGGTCAGGCGGGGGTCGGCAGTCCGAGGGCTCCGGCCCAGAGCCGGGACAGTTGCTCGGCGGCGTTCTCGAGTTCGTAGTCGTCGTCCTGCGCGCACCAGCGGTAGGCGAAGTTGCTGACCATGCCGGTCAGGGCCACCGCCGCCACCGCTGCGTCCAGGACGGCGGACACCCGCCCGTCGGCCTGCCAGGTCTCGATCGCGTGCTGGATGCGGCCGGCGAACCGGACCGACGCGTCGTGGCGCAGCGCCTCGATCTCCGCGTTGAGCGTGGCGACCTGCTCCCACACCACCATCACCGCGGCGTTCTCCCGGTAGGAGGTGAGGTAGGCGAGGTTGGCGCGCCGGATCTGCTCGAAGGGCTCCTCGGCGTGGTCCGTGCCGCGGTGGCCCGGGCTGCGCAGCTCGTCCTCGAGCTCGCGCAGCAGGGCGACGAAGATCTCCTCCTTGGAGGAGAAGTAGGTGTAGAAGGAACCGCTGGCCGCGCCGCCCGCCGCGGCGATGTCGACGATCCGCGCCTCGGCGAATCCGACCTCGCCGAAGACCTGCTTGGCGCCGTCCAGCAGGGCTTGGCGACTGCGCTTCCCGCGCATGGTCACCGGGAGCGGACGCGTTCCGTCCTCAGCCTGATCGGTGCTCACGCAACGACTCCTCTCCCGGTGATTCGCCCGGGGCCGCGCGGCCCCGCTGATGTGGCGAGCGTCATGTGTTGTGGGCCACAGAGTGACAGTTTCCGAACGCGAATGCAAGTTCGACTTAACTTGAATCCGGATTCGGGATCGACTACAGTCCGGTGACCGACATCACGCATCCAGCCCCAGGAGAGACATGCCCGAGCAGGCCGCTTCAGCGCCGATCGAGGCCTTCCGCGAGGAGGCCCGCGCCTGGTTGTCCGGCGGGCCGCTGGCCCGCACCGAACCGTCCGCTGACGGGGCTGACCGCGCTTGGGGCGAGGGCTCCGACAGCGTCGCGGTCTTCCACGACCTGCCCCACGACGAGGAGCGGGCCCTGCTGGACCGGATGCGCGCCTGGCAGCGCACCAAGTACGACGCCGGGTACGGCGCCATCGACTGGCCGGTCGAGCTCGGCGGTCGCGGCTTGTCGGCCGCGCACGACGCGGCGTTCCGCGAGGAGGAGCTGGCCTACGACACCGGCAGCCACGAGCTGGTCGCGGTGACCCTCGGCCTGGTCGCGCCGACGCTGCGGGAGCTGGCCTCCGACGAGCTGCGCGATCTCCTGGTCGGCCCGATGCTGCGCGGCGAGCTGCTCGCCTGCCAGCTGTTCTCCGAACCCTCCGCCGGCTCCGACCTGGCCAACGTCTCGACCCGAGCCACCCGGGTCGACGAGGGGGCGGGCGACGAGTGGGTGGTCAACGGCCAGAAGGTGTGGACCTCGGGCGCCCAGTTCGCCGACTGGGGCGAGCTCATCGTCCGCACCGACCCGGACGCCCCGAAACACCGGGGACTCACCGCCTTCATGGTGCCGCTCGACCTCGACGGCATCGACATCCGGCCGCTGCGGCAGATGACCGGCGGCACCAGCTTCAACGAGGTCTTCCTCGACGACGTCCGCATCCCCGACCGTTACCGGATCGGCGAGGTCGGCGACGGGTGGCGGGTCGCCCTGACCACCCTCGGCTTCGAGCGCGGCAACAGCGCCGAGCAGGGCCGGGTCGGCGGCGACTGGCGGCGGGCGGTCGACCTGTGCCGCCACACCGGCGCGATCGAGGACCCGCAGGTGCGCCAGCTCCTCGCCGAGGCGATCATCGCCTGGCGACTGGGCGAGGTGGCCAACGCTCGCGACGAACGCGACCACGCTCGGGGCGGTGCTCCGGGGGCGATCGGGTCGGTGCGCAAGCTCCAGTGGGTGCACCGGATGGCGTCGGTCTCCGATGTCGCCCGGGCCGCCCTCGGCCCCCGGCTCGCCGTGGACGACGGGCAGTGGGGCACCTTCGCGTGGACCCAGCAGCTGCTCGGCGTCCCCGGCTATCGCATCGCCGGTGGCTCGGACGAGATCCAGAAGAACATCATCGGCGAGCGGGTCCTGGGCCTGCCGGCCGAACCACGAGAGGCGCGGGATCAGCCATGGCGCACCAGCAACCGATGACCCAACCGATGGCCAGCCGGATGGTCGACCCCGACCTCGTCGCCGACACCGCGGACGGACCGGCGCTGCGCGGCGCCGCCTGCGATGAGTGCTCGACCACGACCTTCCCGGCCCAGGAGCGCTGCCCGCGCTGCAGCGCGCTGGCGATGAGCCCGACCCTGCTCCCCCGCCGCGGCACGTTGTGGGCCTACACGGTCCAGCACTTCGCACCGAAGTCGCCGTTCCGTCACGACGGCGAGTTCGAGCCGTTCGGCCTCGGGTACGTCGACCTCGGCCCGGTGATCGTCGAGGCGCGGTTGACCGTCGCCGATGTCGCCGTCCTGTCGCCGGGCCTGCCGGTCCGGCTGGTGCTGGTGCCGGCCTTCACCGACGGCGACACCACGGTGACCACCTTCGCTTTCGAGCCCGAGGAGCAGTGATGGGCAACCACGAGGACGTCGTCATCATCGGCGTCGGCATGCACCCCTTCGGCCGCACGCCGGGGGTGAGCGGCCGCCAGATGGCCGTGCACGCCACCCACGAGGCGCTGGCCGACGCCGGCGTCGCCTGGCCGGACGTCGAGTTCGCGTACGGCGGCAGCTACGCCTCCGGCGACGCCGACGCCCTGGTCGCGGACCTCGGCCTGACCGGATTGCCGTTCGTCAACGTCAAGAACGGCTGCGGCACCGGCGGGTCCGCCCTCACCGCGGCCCGGCACGCGATCGCCTCGGGCGCCCACGACCTGGGCCTGGTGGTCGGCTTCGACAAGCACCCGCGCGGCGCCTTCAACGAGGACCCGGCCAACCTGGGCCTCGGCGAGTGGTACGGCTCGACCGGGATGATGGTGACCACGCAGTTCTTCGCGATGAAGATCCAGCGCTACATGGCCGAGCACGGCATCACCGACCGCACCCTGGCCCGGGTGTCGACCAAGGCGTTCCGCAACGGCGCTCTGAACCCGATGGCCTGGCGCCGCGAGCCGCTCACCGAGGAGCAGGTCCTCGGCGCAGCCATGGTCAACCCGCCGCTGACGCAATACATGTTCTGCTCCCCCGGCGAGGGCGCGGTCGCGCTGATCGTGGCCAGCGCGGAGCGGGCCCGGCGCCTCGGGGTCGAGGGGATCCGGCTGCGCGGCGTGGAGTTCCGTTCGCGTCGCTTCGGATCGTTCGAGGTCTACAGCACCTGGATCTCCCCGGACCGCGCCGAGGGCCCGACCAGCGAGGCGGCCCGCGCGGTCTTCGAGGCCGCCGGCATCGGACCCGAGGAGGTGCAGGTCGCCCAGCTCCAGGACACCGAGTCCGGCGCCGAGGTGATGCATCTGGCCGAGACCGGTCTGTGCGCCCACGGCGAGCAGGAGCAGTGGTACGCCGACGGCGTCACCGAGATCGGTGGCCGACTGCCCGTCAACACCGACGGCGGTGTGCTCGCCAACGGCGAGCCGATCGGGGCCACCGGTCTGCGGCAGGTGCACGAGATCGTCCAGCAGTTGCGCGGCCGCGCCGGCGACCACCAGGTCCCCGGTCGACCGAACGTCGGCTTCACCCATGTCTACGGCGCGCCCGGCATCAGCGCCTGCACGGTGCTCACCCGGTGAGCCCGAAAGTGCGCACCAACCATCACCCAGAGAGGGACCCACGCCCATGACCTCCATCTTCGAGACCGATGCGGACTTCCAGGAGAAGCTCGACTGGGTCTCCCGGTTCGTGCGCGACGAGATCGAGCCCGTCGACCAACTCGTCGAGCACGCCTGGAACGTCAACGACCCCCAGCGCAACGCGCTGATCCGGCCGTTGCAGGAGAAGGTCAAGGAGCAGGGCCTCTGGGCCTGCCACCTCGGCCCGGAGCTGGGCGGACCCGGCTTCGGCCAGCTCAAGCTGGCGCTGCTCAACGAGCGGATCGGACACACCCACAGCGGCCCGGTGGTGTTCGGCTGCCACGCCCCGGACAGCGGCAACGGCGAGATCCTCGCGCACTTCGGCAGCCCCGAGCTCAAGCAGCGCTATCTCGAGCCGCTCCTCGCCAACGAGATCGTGTCGGCGTACTCCATGACCGAGCCGCAGGGCGGCTCCGACCCGACCGCCTTCGTCACCCGCGCCGAGTTGGACGGCGACGAATGGGTGCTCAACGGGGAGAAGTGGTTCTCCTCGCACGCCAACTTCGCGTCCTTCCTCATCGTCATGGCCGTCACCGACCCCGACGCCGCTCGGCACGCGCGGGCGTCGATGTTCGTGGTGCCGGTGGACACCCCCGGCGTGGAGATCGTGCGCGGGGTGAGCGTCTACGGCCACCACGAGCCGGTCGGCACCCACCCCTACGTCCGCTACACCAACGTCCGGATCCCCGCCGACCACCTGCTCGGCGAGCGCGGCCAGGGCTTCCACGTGGCGCAGACCCGCCTGGGCGGCGGCCGGATCCACCACGCCATGCGCACGGTGGGCCTGGTCCGCGAGTCGCTCGACATGATGCTCGAGCGCGCCGTGTCCCGGGTCTCGGGCGGCGAGGCGCTGGGCCGACGCCAACTGGTGCAGCAGATGATCGCCGACTCCCACATCCAGCTGCAGCAGTTCCGGCTGCTGGTGCTGCAGACGGCCTGGCGGATCGACCAGGAGCAGGACTATCGCAAGGTGATCGTCGACATCGCGTCGGTGAAGGCCGCGATGCCCGACGTGCTGCGCGACGTCGCGGGCCGCGCCATCCAGGTGCACGGCTCGCTGGGCATCTCCGAGGAGATGCCGTTCGGCAAGTGGGTGCTCGAGAGCTACCACATGGGTCTCGCCGATGGCGCCACCGAGTTGCACAAGCTCCAGATCGCCCAGCGGCTGATGCGCGACGTGCAGCCGGCCGCGGGCCTGTTCCCGAGCCGCCACCTCCCGGCGCTGCGGGCCTCGGCGCAGGAGCAGTACGCCGACCTGCTCACCGACGAGGCCCAGGAGGCCCAGGAGGCCCAGGAGGCCCAGGAGCCCAAGGAGCCCAAGGAGCCCAAGGAGGTTGTGGCGCCGTGACCAGCACTGAAACCGACCGGCCGGAGGTCGCTCCGGTCCGCACCGGCGAGGAATTGGACTGGTCGGCGCTGGAGGCCCACCTCCGCGCCGAACTGTCCGACCGTCTCGATCTGGGGCCGGGCTTCTCGGTCGAGCAGTTCCCGCACGGGTCGGCCAACCTCACCTACCGGGTCACGCTCGGCGACACCCAGCTCGTCGTACGACGCCCGCCGTTCGGGCACATCGCCCCGGGAGCGCACGACATGCTGCGCGAATACACCGTGCTGAGCCGGCTCGGGATCGCCTACCCGCGGGCGCCCCTGGCGCTGCTGCACTGCGCCGACGAGTCGATCGTCGGCTCGCAGTTCCTGGTCAGCGAATACCGCTCCGGCATCGTGGTCTGGGACCGGGTGCCGGCCTCGATGGCGCACCTGCCCGACGCGGGCCGCGATCTCGGCTTCGCCACCATCGAGGCCCTGGCCGACCTGCACGCCGTCGACTACGAGGCGTGCGGACTGGCCGACCTCGGTCGACCGGACGGCTATCTGGAGCGTCAGCTGCGCGGATGGGCGAAACGCTGGACCGACGTCGCCACCGACGGCGCCGAGTCGGTCACCCGGGCCGGCGAGCACCTGGCCGCGACCATGCCGACCACCCGGATCTCCGGCGTGCTGCACAACGACTTCAAGCTCGACAACTGCCAGTTCCGGCCCGATGACCCCACCACGGTCACTTCGGTGTTCGACTGGGACATGGCCACCCTCGGCGACCCGCTGTGCGACCTCGGCACCCTGCTCAATTACTGGCCGCAGGGTGAGGAGCCCAACGCCGTGCCCGGCCTGGCCGCGCTCGGACTGCCCAGCCGTGACGAGGTCGCCGAGCGCTACCTCGCTCGCCGCGGCATCGACGCGACCGAGCAGGAGATCGACTGGTACGAGGCGTTCGGCTGCTGGAAGACCGCGATCATCCTGCAACAGCTCTTCGTCCGGCACGTCCGCGGCGAGACCAGCGACCCGCGGATGGCCGAACGGGGTGCGTCCGTCGTCCCCCTGGCCGAACGCACCTTCGACCTCGTCCCCTGATCCGCCACCGACCCACCACCCCCCGACCTACCCGCAGACTCAAGAAGGAAGCACCCGATGGAACTCAAGCCCGGAAGCAGACTGCGCAGCACCACCTGCGACACCCAGGTCGTCATCGTCCGCGGAGCGGGGGACCTCCCCGTGACCTGCGGGGGCGCACCGATGGTCGCGGCCGACGCGACCCCGGCCGAGGTCGGCACGCCCGCCGCCGGGCACGACGGCGGCACCCAGCTCGGCAAGCGCTACGAGGACGCCGGCGGGCTCCTCGAGGTGCTCGTGGTCAAGCCGGGCGCCGGCAGCCTGGCGCTCGGCGACGAGCTGCTGACCCTCAAGGCCGCCAAGCAGCTGCCGGCCTCGGACTGATCGGGAAGGCGCGACCGTGGACCTCACCATGCTGCTCGAGATGGCTGTCACCGGCGACCCGGACCGGGTCGCCATCGGCAGCCGCACCGACGGCACGTCGTACGCCGAGCTCGACCGCATCGCGCGCCGCATCGGCGCGAAGCTGGCCGAGACGGGCAGCGAGCGGGTCGCCCTGCTCGACCTCAACTCCGAGGTGACGCCGCTGCTCCTCTTCGGATGCGCCGCCGCCGGCCTGCCGCTGGCCCCGATGAGTTTCCGGCTCACCGACGAGCAACTCGCCGCCGCGGCCGAGCGGCTCGCTCCGGTCACCGTCGTGGCCGGCGCCGACTTCATCGACCGGATCGCCGAGCGGCCCGGGGTCTCGGTCGTCGCTGCCGAGGACCTGCTCGCGCACGCCGCCGCGCCGGGCGATGCGCCGGACCTGGTGCCGGGCGACCCCGATCGGCCTGCAGTGCTGCTGGCCACCAGCGGGACCACCGGCACCCCCAAGGACGCCGTCCTCCGGCACCGCCACCTCGCGAGCTACATCGTCGGCAGCGTGGAGTTCTGGGCGGCCGAGGCCGACGAGGCGATCCTGGTCTCGGTCCCGAACTATCACGTCGCCGGGATCACCTCGGTGCTGAGCTCGGTCTACAGCGGCCGCCGCCTGGTGATGCTCCCCCAGTTCTCCGCGGAGGCCTGGGTGGAGACCGCGGCCCGCGAGGAGGTCACCCACGCAATGGTGGTCCCGACGATGCTCGGCCGGGTGCTCGACGTACTTGAAAGCACCGGCGAGAAGCTTCCGGCGCTGCGGCATCTGTCGTACGGCGGCGGCCGGATGCCGCTGCCCACCATCGAACGCGCCCTCGGCCTGCTCCCCCACGTCGGCTTCGTCAACGCCTACGGCCTCACCGAGACGAGCTCCACGATCGCCGTGCTGGGACCCGACGACCACCGCGACGCCGTCGAGAGCGACGACCCGGAGGTCCGGCTGCGGCTGAGCTCGGTGGGCCGGCCGCTGCCCACGCTGGAACTCGAGATCCGCGACGCCGACGGCACCGTCGTGACCGACGGCGGGTCGGGTGAGGTCGTCGTGCGTGGCGAGCAGATCTCCGGGGAGTACCGCACGCACTCGGTCCTCGACGCCGACGGTTGGTATCACACCCGCGACCGCGGCCGGCTCGATGCGGGCGGCTTCCTGTTCGTCGAGGGTCGCGTCGACGACGTCATCGTCCGCGGCGGCGAGAACCTGTCGCCCGGTGAGATCGAGGACGTGCTGCTGGAGCATCCCGGCGTCGTCGAAGCCGCCGTGGTGGGCGTCCCGGACACCGAGTGGGGTGAGCGGGTCGAGGTCGCCGTGGTGCGGCGACCCGACGCGGCGCTGTCCGAGGAGGCGCTGCAGGAATGGGTCCGCACCCGGCTGCGCAGCGCGAAGGTCCCGGCCCGCGTCCATTGGCGCGAGGCTCTCCCCTACAGCGAGACCGGCAAGCTGCTGCGCCGCGTCCTGGTGAGCGAGTTGTCCGAATGATCACCACCGATTCGGATCGGCTCAGCGACCTCGATGCGCTGCGGGAGGTCGTGCGCGACTTCCTCGCCGACGTCGACCCGCATGGCGGCATCGACCTCGTGGCGCGGGTGGATCGCGACCTGTGGGAGAAGGCCTGCACCGGCCTCGGCATGGCCGGGGTCGACGTACCCGAGGAGCACGACGGTGCCGGACTCGGTGCTGCCGGCCTGGCCGTCGTCGCCGAGGAGGCCGGACGCAGGTTGGCGCGGTTGCCACTGCTCGGGTCCATGGTCGTCACGCAGGGCATGCTGCTGGCCGCGGGGGACGCGGCCGGCGAATCCTGGTTGCCGCGGCTGTTGAGTGGGGAGGTCGTCGCCGCGGTCGCGGACCGCGGCGAAGGTCCGGTCCGCGCCGTGCCAGGCGAAACCGGCAACGCGGGCTGGCGTCTCGATGGCACCTTGTGGCCGGTCCAGGACGGCTTGAGCGCCGACGTCCTGCTCGTCGCCGCCGAGACCGACGCGGGCCTTTCCGCGTTCCTGGTCGAACCCGGCGCGACCGGCGTGCATCGCAGTGCCTGCCGCACCCTCGACCTGACCCGTGACGCCGCCCGCGTCGAGTTGCGCGAAGCGACCGGCGTGCTGATCGGCGAGCCGGGTGGCTGGAGCGCGCTGCGCGAGACGGTGACGCCGCGGCTCGACCTGGCGGTGGCCGCGGCGGCGCTGGGCTCGGCCGAGACCTGCCTCGCGTCCGCGGTGGAGTACGCCGGCACGCGGGTGCAGTTCGGGCGCGCGATCGGCAGCTTCCAGGCCATCAAGCACCGCCTCGCGGAGCTCGCCGTACTGATCGACGACGCCCGCAGTGCTGTCGAGCACGCCGCCTGGTGCGCGGACGCACGCCCCGACGACGGCGCGCTGGCGGCAGCGATCGCCGCCGCCGCCGCGACCGAGGCCCAACTGCAGGCGACGGCCGACGTGGTGCAGGTGCACGGCGGCATCGGCTTCACCTGGGAGCACCCGGACCACCTGCATGTGCGCCGCGCGCAGTCCGACGCGCTGCTGTTCGGCGACGTCCCGCAGCGGCGCGAAGCGGTGCTGCGGCTGATGGGGCTGTGACCCATCTGGGCGGTAGCGCCGTGGCGCGGCCCAGGAGGCGACAATGGCCGGGTGCCCGCACCGCTGCCCGAGATCCCGCTCGATGATGTCGACTGGGAGGACACGCGAGCTGTAGCCGCGCTCGCGGCGGAACTACCCGAGGGCCCGGTCGTGGGGGCTGCGAAATCGCCGCTGCCTGCCGAGGCGGAGCCGCTGCTGGAGCGGCTCACCTTCACCTTCGCGCCGTCCGGCCCCGGACGCAGTTGGGTGACGCTCGACCCGCGCCCGATCGCCGTACCTCCCGGTCCGGCGCGGGTGCTCGACGACCTGCTGCGCGCCACCGAGGACCTGCCGGTCCCCGACGCGCTTGCGATGGAGTCGGTGGCCTATTCGCTGCTCCTGGCCGGGCCTGACTTCCGGGCGTGGCGCGCCGCGACTCCGCGCCGTGAGGTGCCCGTCCCGGCCGAGCCGGTCGTGGTGCAACGCGACCGCACCACACCCGAGGTCCTCGATGTCGCGCTGAACGTGCCGGAACGCCACAACGCGTTCGGACGAGCGGTGCGCGACGCGCTTGTCGAGGCACTCGAGATCGCACGGTGGGACGAGACCGTGCGCCACGTCCGGCTCAGCGGTGTCGGGCCGTCGTTCTGCTCCGGCGGCGACCTCGACGAGTTCGGCACCGCCACCGATCCCGTGGCCGCCCACGCCGTCCGGATGGCGGCCTCGGCCGGGCTGGCCGTGCATCGGCTGCGCGACCGGGTGCGGCCGGTGCTGCACGGTGCGTGCGTCGGGGCCGGCATCGAGGTGCCTGCGTTCGCCGACCACGTCACCGCCCGCGATGGCGCCTGGTTCTGCCTGCCCGAGCTCGGCTTCGGCCTGATCCCTGGGGCCGGCGGCACGGTCTCGCTGCTGCGCCGGATCGGTCGTTGGCGCACCGCCTTCCTCGCACTGACGGGCATCCGGCTCGACCTCGACACCGCGCTCGACTGGGGGCTGGTCGATGGACGCGAGTGAACGCTCTGCCGAACTTTGGGCAGCCTCAGGCGCGATGGCCCTCACCGGCCGCGCGGACGGCCCACCGATGCTGGGACCCGGTCGCCCCGCGGCGTACGTGCGCGATCACCTCGAGGCCCTGGGACTCCCGACGGCACCGCTGCGGGGACTGTTGGGCGAGCGCGGGGCGTACGCCGGGCTCACCCGGCGCGGGCCGTGGTCGTGCGGCGGCGCGATGCGGGTGCTCCCAACCGCGAACGGCCACCTCGCGCTGTCACTCGCGCGGCCCGAGGACCTCAATCTGGTGCCGGCGCTGGTCGAGGAGACGAGCGTGACCGACCCCTGGGCGAGCGTGGCGCGGTGGGCCGCCGGCGTCACCGCGGTCGAGGCGGAGCAGCGGGTGCAGTTGTTGGGATTGCCCGGCGGGCAGGTGGGTCCGCCCGGCCCCGATGGTGCTGCGGGTCCGCCTCCGGATGCCGTACGGATGCCGGAGCGTCCGGTCACCGTGCTGGATCTGACCGCGCTCTGGGCGGGGCCTTTGGCCACCCACCTCCTGCACCTGCTGGGTGCGCGGGTGGTGAAGGTGGAGAGCCGGCAGCGTCCGGACGGTGCCCGGCGCGGATCGCCCGGCTTCTTCGCTTTGCTCGATGCGGGCAAGGAGCACGTGGTGGCGGACCTTCCGCGTGAGATCGGGCGGCTGCGCGACCTGGCGCTGGCCGCGGACGTGGTGGTCGAGTCCTCGCGGCCGCGGGCGCTGGCCCAACTCGGCCTGGACGCCGACGAGGTGGTGGCGGCCGGTACGTCGTGGGTCTCGATCACCGCGCGGGGCCGCGACTCCGACACGATCGGCTTCGGCGACGACGTCGCCGCATGTGCGGGTCATGTCGTGGCCGACGGCCCGGACCTGCTGCCGGTCGGCGACGCGCTCGCGGATCCACTGGCCGGGGTCCGTACGGCGTGGGCGAGCGTCTCGGCGCTGCAAGGCCCGGCGCGGTTGGTCGAGGTGTCGATGCTCGATGTGGCTCGCGACGCCGCGGCCGGAGGGATCCCCGAGCATCGGGTGGAGCGGGTCGCCGGATCCTGGTGGCTGGAGACCGCGGCCGGGCGGTGGCGCGTCGAGGACCCGCGGGAGCGGCCATGATCCTGCGCGAGGTGGAGGTGCGGGGGCGCGTTGTCGATGTGCGCGTCACGGACGATGTGGTCGCCGAGGTCGGACGCAAGCTAAAGCCCAGGGCCGAGGACGAGGTCATCGAGGGCCGCGGCGGCGCGCTGCTGCCCGGCCTCCACGACCACCACCTGCACCTACGAGCACTCGCCGCCGCCCGCGCCTCGGTGTCGTGCCGGCGCGGCCTCGACGACCTTCGGAGCGCGCCGGGCGAACGGGTGCGCGGGGTGCTCTTCGCCGGTTCGGTCGACCGCCATGAGCTCGACCGCGTCGAGCCGCGTCGTCCGGTGCGGGTGCAGCACCGCAGCGGCGCGCTGTGGATGCTGAACTCGGCGGCGCTGGCCGAGCTCGAACCGCTCCCCCACCTGCCCGGTGTGGAGCGCGACGCCGACGGCCGGCCCACGGGGCGGTTATGGCGACTGGACCACCTGCTGCGCGGCACCTGGCCGCCGATCGGCGATCTGGCGGCGTTGGGACGGGAGCTGGCGTCGTACGGCATCACCGGCGTCACCGACGCCACGCCGGATCTGACCGACGCTCCGCCGGTGCCGCAGCAGGTCACGCTCCTGGGGCGCCGCAAACTGCTGCTGCACGACCACGACCTGCCCGACGTCGACACTCTGGCCGCCGCAGTGCGCGAGCGCCACGACGCGGGCCTCCCGGTGGCCGTCCACTGCGTCACCCGCGACGCGCTGCTGATCACCCTCGCTGTCCTCGACGAGGTCGGGCGCCTGCCCGGCGACCGGATCGAGCACGGCGCGATCGTGCCCGACCCGGCGGCGCTGCGTGGGCTGACGGTGGTGACCCAGCCGGGTTTCCTGGCCGACCGCGGCGACGACTACGCGCGCGACGTGGACGAGGTCGACCTGCCCCACCTCTATCCGTATGCCGGCCTCCTCGCCGCCGGTGTCGACGTGGTGGCGAGCAGCGACGCGCCGTACGGCCCGGTCGACCCGTGGGTGGTGATGCATGCCGCTGCCCACCGCGCCCTGCTGCCCACCGAGCGGGTGCCGGCGGCGACCGTGCTGGAGGGCTACCTCCGCGATGGAGATCTCGAGCCGCGCACTATCGCCGTCGGGTCCTCGGCGGATCTGGTGCTCCTGCATCTGCCGCTCAGTGAGGCGTTGCGCGAGCTCGATCACTCCGCGGTGCGCGCCACCTGGATCGGCGGGCAGCGACTGTGGGGCGATGCGACCTAGGGACGCTGGCCCTGCTGCTCGGCTCGCTACGATGACGACGACAGCGGTCCGTCGCTGCCTCCCCGTGAAGACAAGGTCGATGTACGCAATCCACGCTGCCACCGCCGCTGGACGGCGGTTTCGGCCTGTCCGCGGTCTGGCGGCAGGCTTGGTGGCGGCCGGTGGCGCGCTCTGCGCGCACGCATTGGCGGGCGGCACGATCGAGCCGGTGCCGGGGCTCATGGTGCTGGCTGTCGCCGTACCGATGGCGACGGTGCTGACCCGCATCGGCACGGTCGACGTCCATCGCCTCTTCGCGACTGCGCTGGTCGCGCAACTGGTCGGGCACCTGACGCTGATGATGGCCCCGAGCGGCATGCAGCACGCCGGGCATCTGGGGCACGCAACGACCGCTGCGTCACCGATCCACGCACTGGGTTTCTCCGACTCCATGCTCCTGACCCACCTGGCCGTCGCTGGCGCCACCACGGCGGTGGCAGCCGGCGTGGACCGCGCGGCGGTGGCCGCAGCATGGTCGATCCTGGGCTGGCTCCTGCTCCAGAACCTGCGCCATGGGCCGGTTCCGGTCCGCCTGCGGTCCGTCCTCTCCGGGATCGACCGTCCGGTGCTGTCGCAGACCAGCCGCACTCCCGCCGATCCGCGTGGTCCGCCGATGCCTCCCCGCCTTCGACTTCACCCCCTGCGCATCGCGCTCTGAATCGGCTCTGCCGACGGGCGCATGCGCCCGTTGTGGAGCGCTCGAGCGCGCCCGGATCCGAGACAGGACCATCACATGCACGCGAAACACACGAAACACCTTGCCGCTGCCGTTCTCTGCGGCCTCCTCACCACCGGCCTCGCCGCCTGCGGTGGCGACACCGACGCCGACACCACGAAGAAGGTGTCCGACTCCACGACGGCTTCGACGAATGCCGAGGCGCTGAGTGTCGAAGATTCCTGGGTCAAGGCTGCCGACAGTGGGATGACGGCGGCCTTCGGCACCCTGAGCAACAGCGGCGACGAGGACATCACCGTTGTGAGTGCCTCGGCCGACACCAACAAGATGACCGAACTGCACGAGACGGTCGAGAACGCCGATGGCTCGATGGCGATGCAGCCCAAGGACGGAGGATTCGTCATCCCGGCCGGCGGCACCCATGAGCTCACGCCGGGCGGGGACCACATCATGTTGATGGAGCTCACCGGCCCGTTGGAGGCAGGGACGATGGTCGACATCACCCTCACCCTCGACGACGGCTCGACCAAGCAGATCGAGGCGCCGGTGAAGCCGTTCGACGGCGCCGACGAGAACTACCAGAACGGCGGCACCCACTGATGGCCGGCGGTCCCCGTTGGGACCGCCGGCGCGTTCTTCGGACCGGTGCCGCCGCCTTCGGCGGCGCCGGTGTGGGTTGGAGCGCTTCCGCCGCAGTTGCGGCGAGCGCCGACCCGCGCGCCGCGGACGGACCGACGCAGGTCATCGGTCCGTCCGCGGGGTCGGAGACCGCCCCGGCGACCGGACAGCACCAGCCCGGCATCACGACGCCCCCGCAGGCCCACCTGGCGCTGGTCGGCTGGGACCTCTCGCCGGGTGCGGGACGCGAGGAGCTCACCCGGATGATGCGGCTGCTCTCGGACGATGCAGCGCGGCTGGCCGAGGGCCGGCCCGCGCTCGCGGACACCGAGGCCGAGCTCGCGGACCATCCCGCACGCCTGAGCGTCACCTTCGGCTTCGGCCCCCGGGTGCTGCGCGAGCTGGTCCCGCGAGACGCGCGCCCCGCTCTCGACGAGCTGCCGGCCTTCAGCAGAGACCAGCTCGAGCAGCGCTGGTCCCAGACCGATGTGGTTGCCCAGATCTGTTGCGACGACCCGCTCACTCTGGCGCACGCCCGGCGCATGTTGCTCAAGGACGCCCGGCCCTTCACCCACCTCCGGTGGGTGCAGCACGGCTTCCGGAACGCGCGCGGCACTGTCCCCGAGGGCTCGACGATGCGCAATCTGATGGGGCAGATCGACGGCACGGTCAACCCGAGTGAGGCAGAGCCCGATTTCGGCTCGCTGGTCTGGACGGACGAGTCCCACCCGGCAGGCGCGTCCTTCGCCGGCGGGACGTTCCTCGTCATGCGCAGGATCCGGATGCAGCTCGACCGCTGGGACCGGGTCGACCGGTTGGGCCGCGAGGCGGTCATCGGACGCCGCCTGGACAACGGCGCTCCGCTGACCGGTGCACGGGAGTTCGACGAGCCCGACCTCCAGGCCACGGATCGCTTCGGCTTCCCGGTGATTGATCCGGCCAGTCATGTGGCGCGGGCCCGCAGCAGCGACCCGACCCAACGGTTCCTTCGGCGCGTCTACAACTACACCGAACCCGCTCCTGAGCGGTCGACCGGGGAGGACAGCGGCCTGGTGTTCCTGGCGTTCGCGGCCGACCCGGTGCGGCAGTTCGTGCCGGTGCAGCAACGCCTCGACGATCTCGACCGGCTCAACGAATGGGTGACCACCATCGGATCGGCGGTGTACGCCGTACCGCCGGCTCCGGCGGAAGGTGCCTATCTCGGCCAGGCCCTGCTCGAAGGCGCCGACGACGCGGGGTTGCCATGACGCGCCCGTTCGGTCGGGCAGCGGTCCTTGCCGGCCTGTGCGTCGCGCTGCTGTCCGGATGGTGCGCAGCACCCGCCTGGGCACATGCCTCGCTCGCATCGAGCACACCGGCGGCGAACGCGCGCCTCGATGCGTTGCCGGCGCAGGCCGTGCTCACCTTCACCGAGGACATGAGCGAGCCGGCGTACGTCGTCGTGACCGCACCCGACGGATCGCGGATCGACAGCGGCGAGCCCGTTGTCGACGGCCACGCCGTCCGTGCGGAGCTGTCCGGCGCGGATCAGGAAGGCACCTACGCGCTCGCCTTCCGCGTCGTGTCGAAGGACGGGCATCCCGTCACCGGACAGTTGTTCTTCGTCGTGGGAGATGGCCCGCTGGAGGCCGCGCCCAGCGCTTCGGCGGCGCCGGATGACGATGCTGGCAGCGACACGAGCCGTGCCACCGCGGCCGGGGCGGGCAGGCAATCCTCGACGGATGGGGGGTTCGAGCTGGGTCTGGCCCAGGTCCAGGTGCTGGTCGCGGTGCTCCTGTTCGGCGGCGCGGGCGCGCTGTTCTTGCTGTCGCTCCGACGCCGCACCTGACGTGATGTCTTCTCAGCCGTCCAGTACGTCGGCCACGTGCGCGAAGGCCAGCGCCACCTCGCTGAACCGGGTGCTCAACGGCGAGAGTCCGGCGCGCAGGCCCCGCGGCGGGCGGAAGTCCGGGATCACGCCGCGCTTCCACAACTCGGCGACGACCTCGCGCATCCGCTCGTGCTCGATCGTGATGTGCCCGCCTCGGACGCCGGGGTCGCGGGGCGAGGCCACACCCACGCCGTACGGCGCCAGGCCCTCGTCGGCGACCTTCACCGCGAACTCGGTGAGCCGCACCGACTTGGCCCGCACCTCGGCCATGGTGGCGTCGGCGATCACCTCCAACATGTCGCGCACCGGCAGCATGCCGAGGATCGGCGGGGTGCCGCTGATCAGGCGCCGGATCCCCGGTGCCGCCTGGTAATCCGGGCCCATGCTGAACGGGTCCGCGTGACCCATCCAGCCGGTGATCGGCTGCTCGAGACGGTCCTGCAGGCGCGAGGCGACGTAGCCGAACGCCGGAGCGCCGGGGCCGCCGTTGAGGTACTTATAGGTGCATCCGACCGCGAGGTCGACATCCGCCGTGTCGAGGTCGATCTCGATCGCACCGGCGGAGTGGCACAGGTCCCACAGCACCAGCGCGCCGGCGTCGTGCGCGGCCGCGGTGATCGCGGGCAGGTCCGCGATATACGCCGACTTGTAGGCGATGTGGCTCACCAGCACCAGCGCCGTGTCCTCGGTGAGCGCCGCGGTCACCTCGTCGAGATGCACACCGGCTGCCGGGTCGGGCGAGATCCAGCGGACGGTCAGCCCGGCCTCCTTGGCCACAGCGTCGACGATGTAGCGGTCGGTCGGGAAGTTCTCGGTGTCGGCGACGATCACGCACCGCCCGGGACGCGCCGCGACCGCAGCGCGGACGAGCTTGTAGAGCATCACCGTGGTGGAGTCGCCGATCGCCACCTGGCCGGGTGCTGCGCCCAGCACCGTGCGGCCGAGCAGGTCACCGATCTCGAGCGGCTGGTCGAACCATTTCTCGTCCCAGGCCCGGATCAGCCGGCCGCCCCACTCCTCGTCGACGAAGGCCCGCAGGTGCTCGCCGGTGCGGACCAGCGGGCGGCCGAGCGAGTTGCCGTCGAGGTACGCCGTCACCTCGGCGTGCTGGACGAATTCCCCGGTGTAGTGGGCCAATGGGTCGGTGCGGTCCAGTTCCGCGGCCTCGGCGACGAGGGCGTCGGGCAGGCGGCGAAGGACGTCCGTCAGGTCTGCCGGCATGTCAGCCTCCGATCTCCGTGCGCACACTGTAGAGCTCGGGGAAGAAGGTCAGGTCCAGCGCGCGCTTGAGGAAGCCGACGCCGGAGCTGCCGCCGGTGCCGGTCTTGAACCCGATGGTGCGCTGCACCGTGCGCAGATGCCGGAACCGCCAGAACTGGAAGGCGTCCTCGAGATCGACCAGGTCCTCGCAGGTCGCGTACTCCACCCAGTGCGCGCCGGCATCCCCGTAGATCCGGGTGAAGACGGGGCTCAGCTCCGGCACCTCGACCCAGGGCTGGCGCACGTCGCGCTCGAGCACCGACGCCGGCACCGGATGCCCGTGCCGGGCGAGGTAGCGGAGGAAGGCGTCGTACACGGTGGGGGTGGCGAGCAGCTCCTCGAGCTCCGCACGCACCTGCGGCTGGGCGTCGAAGACCTTGAGCGTGGCCGCGTTCTTGTTGCCCAGGATGAACTCGACGGAGCGGTACTGGTGGGACTGGAAACCCGAGGATTGTCCCAACGCACCGCGGAATTCGGCGTACTCACTGGGGGTGAGGGTGGCCAGCACCGACCACTGGTCGCCGAGGACGCGGAAGATGTGCTTGACCCGCGCCAGCGCCTTGCGCGCACGGCTGACGTCGTCGGCGTCGAGGTAGTCGCGGACGCCGCGCAGCTCGTGCAGCACCAGCTTGAACCAGAGCTCGGTCGTCTGGTGCTGGATGATGAACAGCATCTCGTCCGGATGCTCGGTCAGCGGATGTTGCGCCGACAGCAGGGTCGGGATGTCCAGGTAGCCGCCGTAGTCCATCCGGTCGGCGAAGTCGGTGCGGATCCCGGCTTCGAGCGGGCGCTCGCCCTTCTCGGACATCGGCATGCCTCTCTGTTGGGTTGCAGAGAGCGTACCTCGTGACGATCGTCGCGATAGTGAAATTCCAGGCATCCGGCGACGCAGGGGTCAATCAGTCAGTCCCACGAGGGGCCTGGCGGTGAGCCAGAAGTGCACGAGGAGACGGGTCTGCCCGTCGTCGAGGTCGAGCCCAGTGCGCTCACGGAACTTCGTCAACCGGTAGTAGACCGTGGTGCGATGCAGGTGCATCAGCTCGGCAGTCGCGTTCACGTTGCCGGCGTTGTTCAGGTAGGTCAGGATCACCTGGAGCGTGTCCTCGGGCTGCTTCTGAAGGGCTCGCAACGCCGTGGGGACGAGCGCGGTCGTCACCTCGGGCTTGAGGCAGCTCCTCATCATCGCTTCCAGCGGATGCGCGTCCCACGCCGCTGCGACCTGGCGGTTGTCGGTGGCGACCGCGGCTGCCACCACCGCCTGGTCGAAGGCGTCGCGCACGTCGACGAGCGACGCCGCCGCCGAACCAATCCCGATGGTGGTGGCACCGGCCACAGCCGGGTCGATCCGTTGGATCTCCACATGCAGACCGGTGGCCAGCAGCGTCAGCTCATCGACAGGTGGTTCCTTGCGGAAGCCGACGACCAGCACCGAGTCACCGCCCGTGGCCGAATAGGCGTACGACGTGCTCAACCTGTTCTGCAGGGCACCCGCGATGCCGCGACGGACGGTGTCCGCATCGGCCGCCAACCGCTCCGTGTCCCTGCGGGTGTTTCGCACGACCAGCACCGCCAAGGACCTGACGTTGCCAAGGAGTCCTCGCTCGCGAAGTCCGTCCGCGGCCGTCGCTCGCTCGTGCGGATCGTTCGCGATCAGGCCACTCACCAGTGACTCGACCTCGGGGTCCGAGGAGACGGCAGCCTCGGTCTGGCGGGTGAGGACCTCCTCGATCCGTTGCGCCGTCTCGGCAGCCATCGCGAGCTCCTCGTCGGTGATGGCCCCGTCATCGATGAGCCACATGTAGCCGAGCAGCTCGAACTTCGACCGCAGCGGGAAGCACCACCGCGGCAGGTCCACCCCGAGCGCCGGGTTGGCCTCCAGCCGCGTGGGCTCGCGCCATTGCTGCACGCCTTCACCCATGACGTAGTCGAGGGTCGGACCGTCGATCCGACGACCCAGCAGTGAGTCCATCCGTGCCCGATCCACGTCCTCGTAGTGGGCGCTGGACACCAGCAGCCGCAACACCGGGTCGTCGACGGCGACAGAGCGTCGCAACTCGGCAGCCAAGCCGTCGGCCAACTCCTGGATAGCGTCAAGCACAGCGACCGGGGACCTCTTTTGCGACGGGCCACCCATCATAGGACCGCCGATCGGCTGGGCACGGAGGCCAGCAGCTCACGGGTGTAGGGGTCCTGCGGATCAGTGAGCACGTCGTCGGCCGCGCCGACCTCGACGAGGCGGCCGCCCCGCATCACCGCAATGACGTCGCTGACATATCTGACGACCGCGAGGTTGTGTGAGATGAAGAGCGTGGACAGGCCCATCTGCCGCTGCAGGTCACGCATCAGGTTCAGGACCGAGCCCTGCACCGAGACGTCCAGCGCCGAGGTGATCTCATCGGCGATGAGCACCTCCGGACGACCCGCCAACGCCCGCGCAATGCTCACCCGCTGCCGCTGCCCACCGGAGAGCTGGCTGGGCAGGGCGTGTGTTCGGCCCCGGGGCAGTCCGACCAGCTCGAGGAGGCGTGCCACCTCTGCTTCGCTGGCGACGCGGTCGCGTCTGATCGTGCGAGGCAGCGCCTCGCGGATCGAGGCTCCGACGCTCATGCGCGGGTCCAGGCTGGAGTAGGGGTCCTGGAAGACCATGCGCAACGGCGACGATCGCCCCGCCAGGCCACGTACGTCGGTGCCGTCCAGCAGCACCTGACCCGCGGCGACCGGGGACAGGCCTACCGCTGCCCGCGCCAGGGTGGACTTGCCCGAGCCGCTCTCCCCGACCAGGCCGACCACCTGACCGGGCGGTACGACGAGACTGACGTCGTTGACAGCAAGGAGACTGTGGCGACCGCTCCGGTAACGGACGCTCACATTCTCGAACCGCAGCTCACCGGTCATCGAGCGATCTCCTGTCGCGGGTCAGGTGAGGCGACACCCTGCCTGGCGTCCGGCACAGCGTCGAGCACTGGGTGCCAGCAGGCGACTCGGTGCTCGGCACCTGCTCGGGTCAAGGAGGGGTCCTCCTCCAGGCACCGTGCCGAGGCGAGCGGGCAACGCTCCGCGAAGGCACACCCCGCCGGCACCTGCTCCGGGCCACAAGGCTCCCCCGGAATCACGGCCAGCGGTGCGTCCCGGTCGGTGTCGAAGTCCGGCGTCACGCTCAGCAGCAGCCGCGTGTAGGGATGGCGCGCGGATTCCAGGTCGGCGGCCGGCAGGTCCTCGACGATGCGTCCGGCGTACATCACCAGGACCCGGTCGCAGGTCTGCGCCACGGTGAGGAGATCGTGGCTGATCATCACCAGGGCGGCATGCGTGTCCTTGCGGACACGGTCGAGCAGCTCAAGCACCTGGCGTTGCACGGTGACGTCGAGCGCGGTGGTCGGCTCGTCGGCGATGACCAGTCGCGGCGTGCCCATCAGGCCCATTCCGATCATCGCGCGTTGCCGCATGCCGCCGGAGAACTCGTGGGGATGGTCGCGCGCCCGACGCTCGGCCGCAGGCACCCGGACTGCGCGCAGGCGATCCACCGCCTTCGCCAGCGCCGCCCGACGCCCGAGCCCCTGGTGCAGTTCGGCGACCTCGGCCAGTTGGCGCCCGACGCGCTGGGTCGGGTTGAACGACGTGGTCGGGTCCTGGAACACCATCGCAAGTGAGGTGCCCAGCAGGGGGCGCAGCTCGCGTTCAGAGGTGGTGAGCAACGGGACTCCGGCGAAGTCGAGACGCTCCGCCGTGACCACGCCCGGCGACTCGATGAGCCCCGAGGTTGCCAGCGCGGTGAGGCTCTTGCCGGATCCCGACTCACCCACGATGCCCACCGCCTCACCGGCTCGGACGTCGAAGCTCACCCCCCGCACCGGTGTCAGCCAGCCGCCGCGCGACGGGAACGAGACCCGGAGGTTGTCCACGACGAGGATCGACTCGTCGGATGAGCTGTCGCCGGGCTCGTCGGACCGGTTCGCCGTGGTGGGCGCGGGACCTACGGCGGCCGCCCCACTGGTGCGTCCACCGAGCACCGACGCCGCACTCTCGCCGAAGAGATTGAACGCCAGTCCTGCGACGACCACGGCCAGCGCGGGTCCCAGCGCGGCGGCCGGGCTGACGTAGATCTGGTCCAGGCCCTCGGACAGGATCCGGCCCCAGTCGTACGACGGCGCCTGCACTCCGATGCCGAGGAAGGAGAGGCCCGCGAAGGCCACCACTGCTCCCCCCGCGACGATCGTGGCCTGGATCAGCAGCGGCTCACCGATGTTGGGCAGGATGTGTCGCCACAGCAGCTGGAGTCGGTTCGCGCCTGCCAGCCGCGCCGCTGCGATGTAGTCGCGCCCGGCGATCGAGGTGGCCAAGGACTGGGTCAGGCGGGCGAAGCCGGGCGCCATCGACAATCCGATCGCGAACACCGCACCGGTCGTGCTGACCCCGAACACGACGGCGAAGAACAGCACCAGCAACAGGCCGGGAAAGGCGACGGCGATGTTCACTCCGGCCGTGATCAACCGGCCGGACCAACGCGGGAGCACGGAAGGCGCCGTGCCCAACAGGACTCCGGTGCCCACCCCTACAGCGGTGGCCAGCAGCGCGAGCACCACGGAGAGCCGGGTGGCGACCAGGAGCCGGAGGAAGTTGTCCCGCCCCACGGCATCGGTGCCCAGGGGGTGGTCCGCCGACGCTCCCTCCAGGATCGCGTTGGGATGCACCTCGGCGGCTTGGTCTCCCCACAGTAGCGGCGCGAGGACGGCAGTGACGACGACCACGAGCAGCAGGACCGCGGACACCACGCCCATGGGCGTGCGAAAGACCTGTGCCCAACGCGCGGCGCGGCCGTCGGTGTGTCTCGTCATCAGGACTCCTGGATCGTGCTTCGGGGATCGATGATGGCGAGCGCAATGTCGACGAGCAGGTTGATCAGCAGGACGCCGACGCCGTACACAAGCACGATGGCCTGCACGACGGGGTAGTCCTTCGCGACGATCGACTCGACGATCGTGCTGCCCAGTCCTGGCCAGGCGAACACGGTCTCGACCAGCACGGTGCCGGCCACCATGCCGCCGACCAACAACCCGGCGAGCGTGAGCACCGCCGTGAGAGCGTTGGGCAGCGCATGGCGGACGTTGATCCGCCAGAACGGCATCCGCTTCGCACGGGCGGTTCGGACGAAGTCGGCACCGAGCACGGCGAGCAGCTCGACCCGCAGGATCCGGGCAAGGATCAGTGCCGGACCGATGCCGAGCGCGAGCACGGGCAGGATGTAGGAGTCGGCGCCGCTCCTGGTCGCGATCGGCACCCACTCCAGCTTCACGGCGAACACGTAGACCAGGCCCACGGCCAGCAGGAACTCCGGGATCGCGCCCACCACGACGCTGGTCGAGGTGAACGTCAGCTCCATCCGACGCCCGCGTCCGCCCCGGGTCAGGGCAGCCATCGCTGTGCCGAGCGGGACGCTCACCACGATGGCGAAGGCGAAGCCCAGCAGCGCGATCTCGAGCGTGGGCGGGAGCGACTCCGCCAGCAGTTCCGTGACCTGCTGGCCACTGAGGATCGACTCGCCCAGGTTCCAGGAGAGCAGGTGACCCAGGTAGTCGAGATACTGCTGCCACAGCGGGTCGCCCAGCCCCAGCGCCTGGCGGCGCTCCTCCACGAGCGCATGGGACGCATCGGGTCCCAGGGCGGAGCGCACCGGATCCCCTGGGACCAGATGGATCATCAGGAACCCGACGGTGACCAGCACCCAGGTTGAGACCACCAGGCGTCCGAACCGGCGAAGCAGGAAGCGAATCCAGGGATTCGTCAGGAATGATGCCGCTGCGCTCTGCTCGTCCGCGGGACGGTCCAGATCGACCCCTGCGGTCAGGCAATCATTGGTCATCGCTCATCTGATGCTGGTCGGCGGCGGGTCGCGTCAGTGCCCCAAGGAACCACGCCTGGTTGGCCGGGTCCGCCACCCACTTGAGGTCGGCGGCGACCTGGCTGGCCGTCAGTTCGGAGCCATCGGGGCGCGCGCGTGAAGAGTCCGCTCATGTCAGCGCGCCTGACCCAGCTGCGCGGAGAAGAACGCAGCGGCCTTGCGCCAGACGAAGGCGTCGTGGTCGGAGTCGTAGCCGTGGTACTGGCCGGGCATCGGCACGAAGTCGTGGTCCTTGCCCGCCCTGATCAGGGCCTCGGACATCTTCATCGCGTCCGACCACGTCGCGTGGTCGGAGGTCCCACAGACGATCATCAGCGCACCCTCGATCTGGCCTGCCAATTCGAGGACGTTCGCTGCGTCGTACGCCGCCTTGTTGTGCTGCGGCAGTCCGAGGTAGCACTCGTAGAGCACACTGGAGTAGGGGTCGTAGCCGGGCGCGCTCGACATTGCCGCGCGGTAGACGTCGGGACGATCCGCCAGCAGCCGGACGGCCGAGTAGCCACCCCAGGAGTGACCCGCCACCCCGACCCGGTCGCCGTCGAAGAACGTGTGTCGCTCGGCGAGCTGCTGGATCGCCGTGGCGTGGTCATCGACCAGGGCGCCGGCGAAGTTGCCGTAGACGACGTCGTGGAAGGCCTTGGACCGCCCGGGCGTGCCGCGGCCGTCCAGCAGGACGGTGACGTAGCCGAGCTGTGCAATGGCGCGCGCGGTCTTGGCGAACACCGAGTCCCAGCTGTGCGGAGAGACCGCGATCTGCGGTCCGCCGTAGACGTACTCGACGACGGGGTAGGACTTGGAACGGTCGAAGTCGTGGGGGAAGTACATCGTGCCCCACAACTCGGTCTCCCCGTCCGCCGCCGTGACGGTGAACTGCTCCGGCGCGACCCAACCCAGGGCTTCCAGGGCCGTGGTGTCGGCACGGGAGAGCTCTGCGACCTCGGCGCCGTCGGTGCTGCTGCGCAGCACGCTCGCCGGGGGCTGGTCGGGAGTCGAGGAGGTATCGATGAAGACGTCACCGTGTGGAGCGAAGACAGGGTTGTGAACCCCGGCGCCCGTGGTGAGTCGCTGCACCTCTCCACCGGAGAGCGCGACCCGGCACAGGTGCTGGTCGTAGGGGCGTTCCTGATCGTGGCGGGCGGTGAACCAGACGTGGTTGTCATCGATCCGCTTGACGGCGTCCACGGCCCAGGCGCCGCTCGTGAGCTGTCCCAACGGCTTGCCCTGGAGGTCGTAGGCATAGAGGTGCTGCCAGCCGTCGCGCTCGGACAGCCACAGGATCTGCTGCCCGTCCGGCGTGAGCCAGAGGCCGATCTTGCGCCCGAAGTAGACGTCATGGTGGATCCGCAGGAAGGTCTCGCCCGTCTCGGAGAACAGCTCGCGCACCGCGCCGGTCTCGGCGTCCGCGGCCAGCACGTCGACCCGCCGGCAGTCGCGACTCATCCGGAAGACAAGGACTTCCGACCCATCGGGCAGCCATCCGGCAAAGCATGGGTAGGTGTCGGTGGTGTCACCGAGGTCGATGGTCACCTCAGGCTTGTCGTGCACGTCGAGAATGTGCAGGGTATAGCGCTCGAGGATGCCACCGGCCTTGCCGTGGTAGCGCTGGACCACCTCGTCGTGACGCTTGAAGTAGTGCACCTGCGGCGCCTGGGCGACTCCGGCGTTGTCAACGCGGTAGGCCGCCAGCTTGGTGCCGTCCGGTGACCAGTTCGTGACCGGCACGGCCATCCCGAGGAGCTCGAGCATGGTGCGGTAGATGTCGAATCGCCACTCGTGCTCGGGCGTGCCATTCGTGGTCAGCAGGGTCTCGCGCCCGTCGTACGACGACCGCAGCACGAGGTTGCCGTCCCTGGTCGAGACCAGGAATCGGCCATCCGGCGAGACCGTCTCCTGTTCCTTGACCGGGTCGATCAGTGGCCCGGTCCGCCAGTAGTCACGCGGCGCGGTCCGGGCGGTCACCGAGAGACCCAGATAGGTGTCGAGGAGGTCGTCGCCCGGCATCTTGGTCACTGTGACGGTGTCCAGGTCGATCGCCAGCGCGTGTTCGCCCACCTGCGTCGCGATGGTGCGGGGGCCGGCGAACGCCAGGTAGGCGAAGGGGACGCCCGTCCCGGACGGGGCCTCGCCGGTGGCCTCGCGGATCCGCTCGCGGAGAAGCTTGACGTCCGCGAGCTCGGTCTTGTCACCGCTCGCGAGGTCGACCAGCCAGGCGCGCCGCTCGCCGGGCCGGCCGTCCACGAAGGCCAGGCTCTTGCCGTCCGGGGACCAGGCCGGGGTGATCTGACCTCCCGTGGTGAGGGAGGGGAAGTCACGCAGGTAGGTGTCAAAGACTTGATTGCCGGTGTGGAACATCAGTCGCGCCTTTCGCCTGTGGTCGGGATGTGCAAGGGAGGGATGGCCGCGGCCAAGCGATCATTGGTCATCGCTCATCTTGATGCTGGTCGGTGTGAGGTACTGGATGCCGGTGCGTTCGAACGTTGCCCCGGAGGTGAAGGTGGTGACGGGGTTGTTCGCATACGGCACCATCACCAGGTCGTCAACCAGCACCTGCGCGGCTTGGTTCCACTGCTCGCACCCGGTCCGTCCGGACTGTGCGATGGCTTGGGCCACGAGCCTGTCGTAGTCGGCGTAGTGTGCCCCGGGGATGTTGAACCCCTTCGGGGGCTCCGCTCCGCTGACGAAGGGCATCAACGCGCTGGGCAGGTTGCTCTGGAATCCAGCCAGGTAGATGTCGAAGTCCGACGTCGTGAAGATTGCCTGTTGCACCGCGGACTCTGAGTCGCCCGACAGCTTGGCCTCGACCCCGACCTTCTTCCAACGTGCGGCGAGGAACTCCGCTGCTGCCTTCGAGCTGGGGACGACAGCCGGGTAGTGCAGATCCACCACCAGTGCGGCACCGTTCTTCTTGCGCACACCATCGCCGTCCCGGATCCAGCCCGCGGCGTCGAGGGTCTCCTCGGCCGCATCCTGGTCGTGCTCGGGGAGACTGTCGGTGACATCGCCGGGACAGATCGCGGGGTTCTCCGAGAGCAACGAGGTTGCCCGGATTCCGCGGCCACCGGTCTCGACCGCGGTCAGCTCGTCGAGATCTACGGCCTGGACCAGCGCGCGGCGCACCTGCTCGTCGGCGGTCACGCGCCCCTTGCGAACGTTGATCTGCATCTGTCCCGCCAGCGCCGGGCTGTCCACGTGCTTGAGACCGGCTGCGTCAAGGCGCTTGTAGTCAGGGCCCATGACGATCGATGCATTGATGTCGCCGGAGAGGAGCAAGCTGGCAGCAGTCGTCTCGCTCGGCACCACCTTGAACACCAACTCCTTCGGTGTGCCCGCGGCGTCCGTGCTCGCGCCGTCGGGCCCCCACGTGTAGCCGTCACGCTTGGTGAAGGTGTAGCTGTCGTTGCTGACCGACTTGAGCACGAACGGGCCTGTTCCGGCGCTCTGCTTGTCCAACGACCCGGGATCGGCCAAGCCCTTTTCGCAGACGATCGGCACCGATGCGCCCAATGTCTCCAACAGGAAGCTGAAGGGACTGTCGAGCGTGACCGTGACCTTGCGGGCCGGGTCGTCGGCAACGACCTTGAATGGAGTCGGGGGCGTCAGCACGCCGTACATCCACGACTGTTTGGCAGGATCGGCCACCCATTCGAGACTGGCAGCCACCTGGGTTGCCGTGAGCTCGGTGCCGTCGGAGCAAGTGATGCCCGACTTCAGGGTGAACGTCGCACTTGTCGCCGTCGTCTCCCACTCCTCGGCGAGGCCGGACACGATGTCGCCCTCCGGGGTGAGGTTGACCAGTGAGTCGTAGGCGACCGACGTCAGATAGCCGAACTCGCGGGAGGTGTAGGGGTTGAAGGAGGAAATCCCGTACGACACGGCCATCGTGAAGGTGTCCGAGGACGCCTTCGAGTCAGAGCCGCCACAGCCGGACAGCGCGGCCATCCCCAGGCCCAGCGCGACCACCGAAGAGACTGCCCGTCGGGGCGCGCGCATGAAGAATCTGCTCATGTCAGCGCACCTCACCCAGGTGTGCGGAGAAGAACGCAGCAGCCTTGCGCCAGACGAAGCTGTCGTGGACGGAGTCGTGGCCGTGGTACTGGTCGGGCAGGGGCACGAAGTCGTGGTCCTTGCCGGCCCGGATCAGGGCCTCGGACATCTTCATCGCATCCGGCCAGGTCGCATGGTCGGCGGTCCCGCCCACGATCATGAGCGCACCCTCGATCTGACCTGCCAGCTCCAGGGTGTTCGCCTCGTCGTATGCCGCCTTGTTGTGCTGCGGTAGTCCGAGGTAGCACTCGTAGAGGATGCTGGAATAGGGGTCGAAACCGGGTGCACTGGATATTGCCGCCCGGTAGACGTCGGGGCGATCCGCAAGCAGCCGGAACGCCGTGTAGCCGCCCCAGGAGTGGCCCGCCACCCCGACCCGGTCGCCGTCGAAGAAGGTGTACCGCTCAGCGAGCTGCTGGATCGCCGTGGCGTGGTCATCGACCAGGGCGCCGGCGAAATTCCCGTAGACGACGTCGTGGAACGCCTTCGACCGCCCGGGCGTGCCGCGGCCGTCCAGCAGGACAGTGACGAACCCGAACTGCGCGATGGCACGGGCAGTACTGGTGAACAAGGAGTCCCAGCTGTGCGGAGAGACCGCGAGTTGCGGTCCGCCGTACACGTACTCGACCACGGGGTAGCTCTTGGAAGGGTCGAAGTCGTGGGGCAGGTACATGACGCCCCATAGCTCGGTCTCCCCGTCCGCCGCCGTGACGGTGAACTGCTCCGGCGGAGTCCAGCCGAATCGGTCCAGATCCGTGGTGTCCGCGCGGGACAGTTCGGCGATCTCAGTGCTGTCCGTGCTGCTACGCAAGATGCTGGCCGGCGGCTGGTCGTGGGTGGAGAAGGTGTCGATGAAGACGTCGCCGTGTGGAGCGAAGATCGGGTTGTGGACGCCGGGCCCCGTGGTCAGGCGCTGCACCTCACCCCCAGCGAGGGGAACCCGGCACACGTGCTGGTCGTAGGGGCGTTCCTGGTCGTGGCGGGCGGTGAACCAGACGTGGGTCTCATCGATCCGCTTGACGGCGTCGACCGCCCAAGAGCCGCTCGTCAGCTGGCCCAGCAGATTGCCCTGGAGATCGTAGGCATAGAGGTGCTGCCAGCCGTCGCGCTCGGACAGCCACAGGATCTGCTGCCCGTCGGGTGTCAGCCACAGACCGAGCTTCCGCCCGAAGTAGACGTCATGGTGGATCCGGACGAAGGTGTCGCCCGATTCCGAGAACAGCTCACGCACCGCACCGGTCTCCGCGTCCGCGGCCAACACGTCAACAGTCCGGCAGTCGCGGCTCATCCGGAGGACGACGACTTCTGACCCGTCCGGCAGCCAGCCGGCAAAGCATGGGTAGGTGTCGGTGGTGTCGCCGAGGTCGATGGTGACCGCGGGCCGACCGTAGATGTCGAGCAGGTGCAGGGTGTAGCGCTCGAGGATGCCACCGGCCTTGCCGTGGTAGCGCTGGACCAACTCCTCCTCGCGCTTGAGGTAGTGCACCTGCGGCGCTAGCGCGACCCCAGAGTTGTCCACTTGATAGGCCGCCAGTCGGCTCACGTCCGGTGACCAGTTGGTGACCGGTACCGCCAGGCCGACCAGTTCGAGCATCGGGTTGTAGGTGTCGAACCGCCAGTCACGCTCACGGGTGCCGTCCGTGGTCAACTGGGTCTCGCGCCCGTCGTACGACGACCGCAGCACAATGTTGCCGTCCCTGGTCGAGGCCAGGAACCGGCCGTCCGGCGAGACCATTTCCGGTTCTTTGGCCGGATCGACCAGCGGCTGGACGCGCATGTAGTCGCGTGGTGTCGTGCGCAACGTCGCCGCGGTGCCGAGGTAGACGTCCAATGGACTCTCGGCGGGCACCTTGGTGACCGTGACGGTGTCCAGGTCGATCATCAGGGCGTGCTCGCCCACCTGCGTGGCGATGGTGCGGGGGCCCGCGAACCCCAGATAGGCGAACGGGACGCCCGTCCCGGACGGGGTCTCGCCGGTGGCCTCACGGATCCGCTCACGGAGCAGGGCTGTATCCGCGAGCTCCCGCTTCTCGCCGCTGGCCAGGTCGACCAGCCAGGCGCGTCGCTCCTCGGGCCGGCCATCGACAAAGGCCAGACTCTTGCCGTCAGGGGACCAGGCCGGGTGGACCTGCCCTCCCGACGTGAGCGTGGGGAAGTCACGCAGGTAGGTGTCGAACTCTCGATTGCCCGTGTGGATCATCTGTGGCGCCTTTCGGTCGGCGGTGGTCTCGCGATGTTTGGATGCTCGCCGAGATCGAGGCTAGTGATCTGGATCTCACGGTTCTGCCGTCAGTTGTCCCGACTCCACGAGCGTCGTTTCGACAACGGTAGGAACGGTGGTGGTCGCCCGGTCCGGGTCAGCCCATGACGGTGCCAGTCGATGCCGCATTGGGCGGGCGACGACGGGAGAAGGTGCCCAGGTCGATGGTGTGGCCGGTGTGTGGCGCCCGGAACTGCAGTGGGTTCTCGTCGTGGTCGTGCCCCGATTCGACCCCCTCGATCAGCGTCGTCATCAGGCTGCCGATCACCGGGGCATTCTTGAACTGGTTCCCGCTGGTGCCCATCGCCACGTAATACCCGTCCTGGTCCGTCCGGTCATAGATCGGGGTCCAATCGGATGCGGCGTCATATACGCCGGCAATCCCACGCGGGCGATTCGGCACCCCCAGGCCGGGAAGGCGGCGTGCGCCGCGATGGACCTGCGCATCGAACCGCTCCCGGGTGGGTCGCGGATCCGCTGCGTCCGGATCGTCGATCCACTCGAGCGGATCACACGGCGGCTCCGTGCCGCCGATCAGCAGGCCGTGATCGGCGTCCGGGCGGATGTAGGTGCCGAGATCCATGTCCGCGAGGACCGGGACGGATGGGCTCAGGGCGCGCAGGGGGTCCGGCAACGCGACGTGGTGCACCTCTTGGCGCAGGGGGGCCACGGAGACAGTGAAGTCCTCCCCCGCGCCAGCCAGCCGGTTCAGCGCGGTCGACCACGGGCCGGCGGCGTTCACGACGATCGGCGCCTCGATCACGTCCCGCCCGTCGAGACCGACCCTCCAGGTCGATCCCACCCGCGCAAGAGCCGTGACGGTGGTCCGGAAACGGAACCGGGCTCCCACCGCTTGTGCGGCGTGGGCGAGATTGGCCGCGGCGAGCTGCGGATCGTCGACATAGCCCGCGTCCGGGGTGAAGACAGCTCCGATCACACCCTCCGCAGCGGCGAAGAAGGCATCGGAGTCGACGGGCTTCGGTGGAAAGTAGCGCCCGGTGTCGATGCCCGGGATCGCCCGCGCCAGCTGGGCGCTGCTCCATCGCTCATAGGGGATTCCGGCCCACTCGAACAGTGCGCACGTCGTCTCGGTGGGAGCGATGTCGACATCGAGGAAGGCCAGGCCACAGCGGATGAAACGCGCCAGGCCGTTCGGGTCTCGATGCCCCAGGTGGTCCTCCCACTTCTCCCAGCGGAAGCGTGACTCCCAGGAGGTCGCGACTCCGGACCGGGTGGAGTAGTTGAAGCGCACGACGGCGCTGGAGGCGCTGGTCGACCCGTGCCCGGGCCCACCGGCCTTGTCCACGACCGTGACCTGGTGTCCGGCGCGGCTGAGGTCCAATGCGATCGACGCACCGACCACTCCCGAGCCGATGATGATGACGTCCGATGTCGCGGTCACGACTTCTCCTCACGTTGGGCGGTGTGACCAGCATTCGCCTTCAGTCGCCGTGGATCGAGAGACGCTCATCGAACTCTGCGGACATGGATTTCGTCAGAGGTCTGAGACGTCGGCCGCGACCTGCGCGGCGACCCGTACCCGTTCCTGCATACGGGGCAGCGGGACGGCGCCACCGCCGATCATCGCTTCGTGGATGTCGCGGATGTCGCACTGTCCCGCCGCCTCGCGCGCCTTCTGGAAGGCGAGGAAGCCACCTCGGTAGGCAAGAGCCTGGGCGGGCATGTCGGTCGCGTAACGGACGATCTCGGAGTCGATCTGTGCGTCGCTCTCCAACGTGTTGGCGCGCATGAATGCGGTGGCCCGCTCGCGGTCCCACAGGCCGAGGTTCAGTGCCGTGTCAACCACCAGCCGTTGCGCCGTGAAGCGCTCATGGGCAAGCCGTCCGTAGGCGTCCCAGGCGTCGTCGTAGGCCCCGATCTCCCAGCCGAGGCCGGAGGCGTACTCGCCCCACCCCTCGTTGAACGCATTCAACTCGAGCGAATGCTGCTGCAAGGGGTGGAGGGCCTGGTTCTCACGCTGGCGCGCGATGTGGAAGTGATGGCCGGGGACCAGCTCGTGCAGGATCAGCGCCGCTGACGTCAATTGCGGACGCGAGTCGAGGTCGGAGGCGTTGAATCGGTAGAGCCCGACCGGCTCGTCCGGCGTGGGGGCCTGGTAGTAGCCGTAGGTCATGCCCGCCTCCACGGCAGGATCGGCCCGTCGCACGTCGTAGTCGGCCGCCGGGAACGTCCGGAACAGGGAGGCAGCGGCCTGCTCGACCCGCTCGATGTGCCGTCGATAGCGCGCCGCGACGTCCTCCGGGGTGCTGGCGAAGAGATGAGCCTGGGCCTGGATCCAGGCTAGGCCCGCATCCTCCTCCGCCGGTCCCCCGAGGCGGGCGCGGAGCTCGGTCATCTGCTCGGTCAGCCGGGCACATTCCGCCAGTCCCAGCTGGTGCAGCTCCTCCGGCTCCATCTCGAGCGTGGTCTGGTGTCGCACGAGTGAGCGGTAGGCCGCTTCGCCTCCTGGGAGGTGCGCCATTCCGATCTCATCACCAGCGACCTCGGCCGAGGCCTCGATCTCGGTCAGGACCTCGCCGCAGGCCACGGCGAGGCTCTCATCGGACAGCACGGTCGGGAGTTGGCGCCGAAGGCCCTCCCAGGTGGCACGCGCTGCGGGGACCGCCGGTCGAGGCAACGCAATCCCCCGCGCACGTTGCTCGCGCACGATCCCGGCGATCGAGTCGATCATCGCCACGAGCTCTGCAGTCAGGCGTCGACGTTCTGCCGGCGGCTGGGGGGCGATCACCTGCTGCGCACAGATACTCACTCCGTAGGACTGGTACGGCGCGGTCGGGTGGATGTGCCAAATCTCATCGATCCGGGCAGCCTGTTGGACGAGGTGTGTCTCCAGCACTGCGGTGAGGTCGGCCTCGCTGGATGCGGGCACCGTCGTGCCGAGCCGGTCGAGGAACTGGCGTGCCTCTGCGGAGGTCTCGCCGATGGTCGTCTCGTCGACCTTCTCGATCGTGGTCGGTGGCTCACCGGCCATGACCGCGTAGTAGGGCTCGTGGCAGGTGAGTGCGGCCCAGTAGTCGTCGGCGATCTCGGTGACCGATGCCATCAACTTGCCTCGCCGGTGCGCGTGCCATCGGCCGGCATGTGCGTCTCGAACCAGCCGACGGCTCGGGTGAGGAAGTCGGTCAGTGCCGGCAATGCACGCACGCCATGTCCCTCCTCTGGATAGATCACCAGTGCCGACTCGACTCCGTGCATGAGCAACGCCTGATGGAACTCCTGGGCCTGCGCTGGCGGCGTGCACCGGTCCTTGGCCCCAGCGACATTGAGACACGCCGTCCTGGCCTTGCTGGCGTGAAGAACAGGGCTCCGGGTGTGTGCATGGGTGCCGGGTTGCTCGGGGTCGGCGCCGAGAAAGGCCTGTCCCCAACGCGCGATGTTGCTGGTGAAGGACTGGCTGTACCAGTCGGTGACCGGGGACACCGGAACGGCAGCGGCGAACCGTCGGTCCTGGGTGACCAGCCACGACGACATGAAGCCGCCGTAGCTGCCGCCGATGAGCCCGATCCGCGTCGGATCTGCGATCCCCCTGTCCACCAGGGCATCGACCCCGGACAGGATGTCGTAGGTGTCCGCGCCACCCATGTCGCCGACCACACGGCGGGCGAACTCCTGTCCGCGGCCGCCACTGCCGCGCGGGTTCGGGTTGAGCACCGCATACCCGCGCGAGACCAGGAGGGGAACCCAGGAGTAGGTCATCCCCCAGGTCTCGCGGAACGCCCACACCGGGCCGCCGTGGATGTTGACCACCAAGGGATGCGGCCCCTCACCCGGCGGCGTGCAGACGATGCCCTCGATCTCCAGTCCGTCGGGGGCGGTCCAGGAGATCGGCTGCGCCTGACCTGCCACCGAGCTGAGGTAGGTGGTGCCGGCATGCGCGACCGAGGCGAGCATCAGATCCGGCTGCCCCGTGGCGGAGCAGACCACCTGGGGTGGGACGTCGTACGACTCCTGGATGGTGAGCACGGCACCTTCAGAGGTGAAGACTCCGTCAGGGTAGAAGGCGCCGCCACAGGCACGGGTGGTGGAGAACAGCTCGCGCGAATGCCCAGTCGTCACGTCGACGATGCCGGCCACCGAATCCAGGCGCCGCTGCCCGAAGTAGCCCAACTGCGTCGGGTCGATCCACTGCAGCCGAGTGACGTCTGTGTTCCTGGTGTCCAGGGCGGTGCTCGTCCCCGTCACCACATTCACCAGCACCATGTCGCCCGCCACCACACCACGATCGCTGCAGATCGCCTCGACGACCGCCGCGTGCCGTCCGTCCGGCGAGCCGGCGGGCAGGGCCAGCTGCGACTTGCTGCGGAAAAGTTCGCGACTACCCCGGCCGTCGACGTCGAGCAGCGTGAGGACGGCGTCGTACCAGGCATCCTCGCGAGGATCCTCCGAGGTGATGGCGACCACCTGCTCTGCACCGCACCAGTTCGCTTCCCAGCAGTTCATTCCCTCCGGTGACAGCCGCTCGACCTCGTCGGACTCGACGTCATAGAGCCACAGGCTGCGCCACTCCGTCTCCGACACACCGGTGTCGACGATTGGCGACCATTCCGGGAGATCGCTCGGGGATTGTGTCGCCGTTGCTCCGGACCCCTGCGCGCCGGAAAGGTCTGCACCAAGAGCAGCGACCCCGAGGAGGACCTGCCGGCCGCTAGGAGACCAGTGTGCGTACTCGACGGTTCCAGGCACTGCCCGTGCGGCGACTGCCTCTGCCGTGGCGTCGGTCAACACTTGAAGCTGGAAGACGCCGGCATCTCGCCGGTCGGACAGGAACGCCAAGGTCGACCCGTCGGGGGCGAATCTCGCCCAGCGAGCGGAGCCGGAAGCCGTTGTCAGCGGGTGCAGTTCTCCCCCCGAGCACGTATAGATGGCCGTGCGCGGCAACCCGGACAGGTCGTCGAGGACAGCGCCTGTCATTGCAATCTGCGAGCCGTCGCGGGTCACCTCGAGCTCGCGCAGCGCGTGCGGTCGCCCGAACGCCGGCTCGTGCAGTTTGCGCAGGTGTTCAGCAACGGCTGCGTAGTCAGGTGTGTTCAACACGTGCGGCCTCATTCGCCAGAAAGTTCCGGGAAGGAGACGTCGACGGTCGCCACTTGCTGCGCTGCGGCGAACGCCGGCCCCACCGTCTCGAGGACGTCCGGATCACCCTGGAACTTGAGACCAGCCTCGTACTCCTCGCCGCGGCGTTGCGCTCTGGAGGCCTTGATCGCGTCGGACCAATCGCCGACGATCGTCAGGTCCGCGTCGGGGATGTCCTTCAGTCCCATCCGCACCCCCGCTTCGGGGTCGAACTCCATGCTCCAGTGCACGGACGTCCCGGATGGCCCATCGCTCAGGTCGTAGCAGACGGCGTAGCGGCGATCGAGGCCCTGGCAGGCGGTGGCCGCCTCGGGCGCGTCGCGCAGGATCGCGTTCATCTCGTCCACATGGGCGGGGGACATGAACAGTGGCTTGCTCATCGGCGGTCTCCTGTCGGTGTGTGACCACCCAGTCTGGTCAGACTGCGACGGGATGTCGCCCGACCGATGTCGAAATCAGATGCCTCTCCATGCATCGTGGTGCGGTCCCGGGCGGTGCGTTCGGCCTGTCAGGCACAAGATCTGGCGTCCCGGGTAGGGATTGCCTGGCCGGGTACTGCAGGGCATGGCGCGACAGAGACCCGAAGAGGACCAACTCTCGTCGTACCGCAAGATGCGCGACTTCGAGAGGACCGCCGAGCCGGAGGGTGATCAGACCGGCTCTTCGGACGGGTCACTGCGGTTCGTGGTGCAGCGCCACCGCGCGTCGAGCCGCCACTACGACCTGCGGTTCGAGATGGGCGGGGTGCTGGCGTCGTGGGCGGTCCCGAAGGGGCCCACGCTGGACCCGCAGGTGAAGCGGATGGCGATCCATGTCGAGGACCACCCGTTGGAGTACGCCGACTTCGAGGGCGTCATCCCGGCCGGGCAGTACGGCGGCGGCGACGTGATCGTGTGGGACCGCGGCACCTGGACGCCGCACGGCACCGACGATCCGGTCGCGGCGGTGCGTGACGGGGAGCTGCACGCGGACGTGCACGGCGAGAAGCTGCGCGGGCGGCTGGTGCTGTTTCGCAAACGGATGGACAAGTCCTCCGACCAGGATCAGTGGCTGCTGGTGCACAAGCACGACGACCACGCGGTCGAGGGATGGGACCCGGAGGACCACCTGCGGTCAGTGCTCAGCGGCCGCACCAACGCCGAGGTGCGCGCCGACCCGACCGCACGCTGGCACAGCGGACGAGCAGCCGATGAAGCGGAGGAGACCATGGATGTGCCCGAGATCGAGCCGGTCAGCGAGGACGAACTCGCAGCCCTCGACGACCTGGGCAAGCAGGGGACCTGGGAGGTCTTCGGCCGCGAGCTCAAGGTCACCAACCTCGACAAGGTGCTGTTCCCACCGGCGTCGGGCGAGGAGCAGCCGGTCACCAAGCGAGACCTGCTGCGCTACGTCGCACGGGTAGGGCACGTGTCGGTGCCCTATCTCGAGGGCCGAGCACTCAACCTGCACCGCTATCCCGACGGTGCCAACGAGTCGGGCTTCTGGCACAAGGAGTTGCCCGACCATGCACCGGACTGGATCGGATCCTGGGACAACCCGCTCGCCGACGAGGACGAGACGCAGACCTACCTCGTCGTCGACGAGCCGGCCGCGCTGCTCTGGGCTGCCAACTTCGGAGCGCTCGAGTGGCATCCCTGGACCTCGCGGACCGACGAGCCGGAGCTGCCGACGTACGCGATGTTCGACCTCGACCCGGGCGAGAGGACGACCTGGGACGAGGTGCTGACCCTCGCCCGGCTGCACCGCACCGCCTTCGAAAAGCTCGAGATCCGCGCGCTGCCCAAGGTCACCGGCAGTCGTGGCATCCAGGTGTGGGTGCCGATCCGGCGCGGACCGACCTTCGAGGAGACCCGCGCCTGGGTCGAACGCGTCTCACGCACCGTCGGGAAGCTGGCGCCCGAGCTGGTCAGCTGGAAGTGGCAGAAGAAGGAGCGCAAGGGCAGGGCCCGCCTGGACTACACCCAGAACGCGATCAACAAGACCCTGGTGGCGCCGTACTCCACCCGGCCGAGACCGGGCGCACCGGTCAGCATGCCGATCGGCTGGCACGAGCTCGACGATCCCGGCCTGCGCCCCGACGGGTGGACGATCCGTACGGCGCCCGACCGGCTGGCCGAGGTCGGCGAGCTGTTCCGCGGCGTACTCGTCGATGACCAGGTGCTGCCACCGTTCGACTGAGTCGGCCGCAGAGCACGTGCGGCTCAACGCTCGGACGGTGGTGTCTCGGGATGCCGCCGGTCCTCACTGACAGCGGCGGTCCCATCCATGGCGGTCAACCATCTCGTCGGCGCCGAGAGCCTCGTTCACGTCGGGGCGCCTGGTGCAGGGCAGCACGGAGCCGGTCGAGCTCACCCTGGAGCCGTTGGGTCTCGGCACGGAGCTCCAAGACGTGTTCGACTCCGGCGAGGTTGAGTCCCGCGGCGAGCAGTGTGGTGATCTCGGTGATGAGGTCGACGTCGTGGCCGCTGTAGCGGCGAGTCCCCCCCTGGGTCCGGTACGGCGCCAGAAGACCCTTCTGCTCATAGACGCGCAGCATCTGCGGGTTGACCCCGGTCAGCTCCGAGGTCACCGAGATGGAGTACAGGGCGCGGTCCGAACCGAGGTCAACCATCGCCCCGCCCCCGCATCCGGACTGCCCTGTCGAACTGCCTCTCCATCTGTGCTCCTCACCACTCGGGCGACTCCGCCCGACTTTTCGCGTCGCACTTGACATTCTCTCACCACGATGCAAAATCTCAAATGACTAGTACAGATAATCTGTCGATCCGCGACGGCCCCGGAGACTGCCGGGTGCGTCGGGTCGTCGGATCCATCGAGTGAGGAGGAAGAACCATGCTGATGCGCACCGATCCGTTCCGGGACTTCGACCGACTCACCGAGGCGGTCCTGGGGACGCGAGCCCGACCCGCCGTGATGCCGATGGACGCCTACCGCGAAGACGGCACCTTCGTGGTGCACCTGGACCTGCCAGGCGTCTCGGCGGAGACCATCGACCTGATGATCGAGCAGAACGTCCTGACAGTCCACGCCGAACGCAAGCCACCGGTGGGAGACGGGGCCGAACGGGTGGTCGACGAGCGCTCCTACGGCGTGTTCAGCCGGCAGCTGTTCCTGGGGGACACGCTGGACTCCGACCGTCTCACCGCCGACTACGACGCCGGCGTGCTGACTTTGAGGATCCCGATCGCCGAGAAGGCGAAGCCACGCCGGGTCGAGATCAGCGGCGGAGCGGAGCCGAAGAAGATCAGCGCCTGACCATGCCGATCCCGTCCGAGACCACTCCGCGCACGCTCGGCGTGGGTCGCGTCCCATCGCTTGCCCTCGTGGGCGCGACCCTGCGCCGGACGCTCGCCAGGCTGGTCATGCGCGGTGCACAGCCGCGTGGGAGGTGAGCGGCGCACACGCTGACGCCGCGACCATCCCGCGCACGGTGCGGGAGGCCCGGTCACCTGCCTGGCTGGCCGGGTCTCCCGCATCACCTACGGCGCCCCGAAGGAGCCGGTGGAGAGGATCGTCCACCTTCGTCGCGACGACGCTGGACCCCGGCTTCCGCTTCGGACCCCGTATGGATGTGCCGGCGATGGGCACCGGATGACTGAACCAGAGCCACCGCCAGGCCATCAGGCCGGAGAGGAGAGGCATGACCACGGCACGTGAGGTGATGACGGCCGGCGCCGAGTGCGCCCGGGCCGAGGAGACGCTGCTGCAGGCGGCCCAGAGGATGCGCGAGCTCGATGTCGGCGCCCTGCCGATCTGTGGCGAGGACAACCAGTTGCACGGTGTCCTCACCGACCGGGACATCGTCGTGCGGTGCGTGGCCGACGGGGAGGACCCCTCGTCGACCGACGTGGGCTCGTTCGCGGGAGAGAAGCCCGTGACGATCGGTGCTGACGACGACGTCGAGGAGGCGCTGCAGACGATGATCGAGCATGGCGTCCGCCGACTGCCGGTCATCGACGGCCATCAGCTGGTCGGCATGGTCAGCCAGGCCGACCTGGCCCGCGAGCTCCCGGCCGCGCAGGTCGGCCAGCTGGTCGGCGCCATCTCCAGCAAGTCGGGAAACAGCGGAATGACCGACCGGCCCTGACCGGATTCTGCTGAGGACAGCAGAGGCTGCTGCCCCGGGCGGGCGCCCCGGACAGCAGCCTCGTAGCCATCACGACGCCCGCAGCGCCCTTGTTGCGGCGGCCCGCGTCGCTCCCCAACCGATGCCGGCGACCGTCACCGCCACTGCGGGGATCAACCACAGCGGGCCCTGGGGCCACGGCTGGCCAACGATCCCAAGCCCCAGCAACGACATCGGCACCACCGACACGAGCAGGCCGAAGCCGACCGCGAGGACCGTCATCACGCCCGTCTCCCGGGTCACCATGGACCGGATCTGGCGGGGCGTGGCCCCGATCAACCGCAGCGTGGCAAACTCGTCGCGGCGCCGCATCGTGGAGGCGACCAGGCTGTTGGCGACCGCGACCAGGACGTAGCCGAGCATGGCGAGCAGCACCATCCGGCCGATCCAGGTATCCGACGACGAACCCGGGTCATCGACCAGCGCCGTGCCTGACGCCACGTCCACACCGCGGTGATCGGCTGCCCAGGACCGTACGGCGTCCTGGTCGCCGTCCACGAGCACGGTCTCCGTCCACCGGTCGCCGCCGAAGCCCTCGAGCAGGTCGCTCGACAGCGTCACGCTGCCGAACCCGAAGCCGCGCTCATAGGTCGCGACCACCCGGGGCTCGGCGACCTCGCCGTTGGCCAGCACCACCTCGACCGTGTCGCCGACATCGACTCCCCACGAGCTCGCGGTCGGTGAGCTCAATGCGATGGTGTTGCCGGCGAGGTCGGCGAGGTCGCCGCTGGTGACGTCGGGATCCACGACCTTCTCGGCACCGGGCCCGAACGCGAACCCGGACTGGATCTCCGTCGTCGGGTCTCCCGCCACGGTGCGGTCGTGCAGCACCGTGGTGGACGTCATGGAGACGGCGGTGAGACCCGGCTTCTTGTCGAGCTGCTCGACGTCGGCCGCCGAGAGCTCGCCGGTCAGCGTTGCATCGGCGATCAGGCCGGCACTGAGCTCGTCGTGGGTGGCTCGGCTCATCGTCGACTCCACGAAGTACTGGGTGATCGTCAGTCCGATCGCGAGTGCGAGGACGCCGACGGCGCCGGCGGTGCGCAGTGCGAAGGCGTTGCTGTTCTTCACCGCCAGCCACTTCGGCACCGGGGTGCGCTGGCGCAGTCGTCGCACCGAGAAGCGGGTGAGGCCGCGCACCAGCGCCGGGCCGGCGAGCATCACGCCGACCACTGCCGCCAACGTGCCACCCGCGGAGGCGAGCACCCCGGTCTCGTTGCGCATGATGAGCGGCATCACGGACGGGATCACCGCCACGCCGAGGAGCGCGACACCGAGCAGGGTGCGCACCCGCGACGGCTGGCGCGGCTCCACCTTCGACTCGGCCACCGCCTCGGTCGCCGACATCCGCGATGCGCGCCGTGACGCGCCGCGCGCGGCCACCTGCACCGTCACCAGCATCAGCGCGGACACGATCGCTGCGGCGATGGGGCTGCGCGCCAGCTCCAGTCCGTCCGGCAGCATCCCGGCCCGGGTGAGCTCACCGGCCAACACACCGGCGAACACGTAGCCCAGCACGATCCCGGGCACCAGTGCCACCGTCGCCACCGCTGTCGCCTGGGTCGCGATGATCCGGCGAACCTGGCGAGGGGTCGCGCCGACGGCGCGCAGCAGCGCGATGTCGCGGCGCTGGTTGGCGACCGAGACCGATAGGGCGCTGGCGATGATGCAGCCGACGAGCAACAGCAGCGTGCCTGCGAGGGAGCCGGCGAGGGCGATCAGCTCGCCGCGCGCCGTCCCACCCTCGATCGTCTCGACGTCTCCGCGGGCGTCGCCCGTGCTGACGACGAAGCTGCTGCCGACCGCCTTCTCGATGTCATCGGCGACCTTGTCGACGTCGGCACCGGGCTCGACGGAGACCGCCACCAGGTCGACCTCGTCGCCGGTGCGGTCGGCCAGGGCGAGCGCGGTCGAGGCGTCGAACCACACCCCGTCACTGGCGGCGATGCCGCTCACGTCGTACGACGCCACGGAGTCGCCCGTGCCGATCTCGACCCGGTCACCGATCTCGATCCCGGCGTCGTCGGCGATCTGGGCGCCGACGACGACCTGGTCGGTGCCGCGGGGCTGGTGCCCGTCCAGAGCGGGCTCGGTGATCGCGGTGACATCCCAGCTGTGGCCCTCGACCATGGTGTCGGGGCCCCCGGACGAGCCGGACTGGTCGAGGGACAGCGCGAAGCTGAGGTCGTTGGCCGCCGCCTCGACGCCCGAGACGTCTGCGATCTCGTCCACGACATCGGCGGGGACCGTGACTCGTTCGGGCAGCGCCAGGTCGATGTCCTCGGGCACCGGATGGTTCTGCGGCGCGGACACCAGGATGTCGGCCGCGGCCAGTCGGTCCGCAGGCAGGTGGGAGGTCACGCCGGTCTCACCCACGATGAGGCCGGCGGTGATCATCGCCGAGCCGCCGATGACGGCGAACGCGACCGCGATGAGGCCGAGGAAGTGATGGCGCGCCATCGCGATCATCGGGGCCAGCATCGAGGTCGGACTGGCCTTCCGGTTTGCACGCCGGTCCGCCTTCCGGTTCGTCTTGCGACCGGCCTTCCGGTCAGCGCGCTTCGACGCCATCATGCCCTCCTCAGGTGGGTCAGGCTTGCGGCGAGCTCGTTGGCAGTGGGCCGCGCAAGGTACTCACGGATCCGGCCGTCGGCCATCACCACGGTGCCGTGCGCCCACGCTGCGGCGTTGGGGTCGTGGGTGACCATGACGACGGTCTGGCCGAGGTCGTCGACCAGGTCCCGCAGCAGGGTGAGCACGTCGACCGCGGTGTCGAGGTCGAGCGCGCCGGTCGGCTCGTCCGCGAAGACGACGTCCGGCTGGGCGACCAGTGCCCGTGCGATGGCCGCGCGCTGCTGCTGGCCGCCGGACAGCTCGTCGGGGCGCCGGTCCACCAGCGGGCTGAGCCCGACCCGCTCGATGACGTTGTCCAGCCAGGCACGGTCCGGTGCGGAGCGGGCGAGGCGCAGCGGCAGGGTGATGTTCTCCTCGACGGTCAGCGACGGGAGCAGGTTGTAGGACTGGAAGATGAAGCCGATCCGGTCGCGGCGCAGCTTGGTGCGCTTGGTCTCGGACAGTTTCGAGATCTCGGTGCCGTCGATGAACACCTGGCCGGACGTCGGGGTGTCGAGCCCGGCCGCGCAGTGCAGCAGGGTCGACTTCCCGGAGCCCGATGGGCCCATCACGGCGAGGAAGGAGCCGTGCGGCACGTGCAGGGAGACGTGGTCGAGGGCGGTCACCTTGTCGCCGTACGTCTTGGTGGTCTCCTGGAGGAGAAGGGCAGCGGGCGCGTTCGGCTGCGGGTGCAGCCCGGCCGGCATTTCTGGCGTCGTTGTGGTCATGAATCGACCGTAGATTCGGGGGATCCGCCAATCGATCCAGCCAACGGGTGAACTGTGGGGAGCGTGGGCTGCCCGGCGTTGGTACAGCCCGCTGTACCGACGCCGGATCACCGCAGGCGGTAGCGTCACGGCGGTGAGTGGCGTCGAGGGGGTCGTGCAGCGCGGCCGACACCTGCTGCGGACGGCGGTCCGGAGCACCGGCTACGCGGTGTGGGGCTCGGCGATCGGCCTGCCCGCGCTCTTCACGATCCCGGTGCTGGTCCTGGTCGCCGTGGCCTGGTTCCTGCGCATCGGCGTACCGCTCGTGTCCCCGGTGATGCGCTGGGTGCGCTGGCTGGCCGACCTCGAGCGCGAGCGCCTGCGCCGTTGGGGCCACGAGGTGAGCGACCCCTACGGGCGCGACAGCCAACCCGCTGGTGTGCGGGCGCGACTGCGCGCGTCCGATCGCGCCGTACGACGCGACCTGGCGTGGCTGCCGAACCAGGCGACCTGGGGCCTGCTCCTCGGCGTCGTCATCGTGCAGCTGGTGGTGATGGCGGTGCACGACCTCACCTATGTGCTGTGGTGGCAGCTCGTCGGTCCGGACCTGCAGGACATCGTCAACGGCTGGGTGAGCGCGGAGTCGTGGAGCGTGGCCGCGTGGGCGCCGTTGGTGGGCGTGGTGACCTTCGCGGCGTGGCTCTTCGGTGCCCCGTGGCTGCTGGGGCTGCAGACCCGGCCGGGTCGCGCGTTCCTGCGCCCCTCCTCGGATGCGGACCTGTCCGCGCGGGTCACCGAGCTGGCCGCGACCCGGGCCGCGGCCCTCGACGCGCACGCGGTCGAGCTGCGCCGCATCGAGCGAGCCCTGCACGACGGGACGCAGAACCGGATGGTCGGTGCTGCCGTCCTCGTCGGCGCCGCCCGGCGTGAGATCCAGCGGGCGCCGGAGAAGGCCGACGAGGTCCTCGCCCGCGCCCAGGACACCATCGAGGACGCCCTGGCCGAGTTGCGCGCAGTGGTCCGCTCGATCCTGCCGCCGGTGCTGGAGGACCGTGGCCTGGAAGGTGCCCTCAGTGCCCTGGCGGCCGACTGCCCCGTGCCGTGCACGGTCGTCGTCGACGTGCCGGTGCGCTGTCCCGTCAGCGTGGAGACGACCGCCTACTTCATGGTGGCCGAGGCGCTGACCAACGTCGCCCGGCACAGTCACGCCCAGCACGTCGAGGTCGACGTACGGCTGGAGGACGGGCGCCTGCTGGTCGCCGTCGTCGACGACGGCCGCGGTGGGGCCGATGCCGGCGCCGGTTCGGGCCTCGCCGGCATCGCCCGACGGGTCGAGGCCCATGATGGGGTGCTCACCGTGTCCAGTCCCCGCGGGGGACCCACCGAGATCAGGGCGGAGCTGCCATGCGGATCGTGATAGCCGAGGACGACACCCTCCTTCGCGAGGGCCTGGGCCTGGTGCTGCGCAACGAGGGCTTCGACGTCGTCGCCTCGACCGGCGACCCGGAGTCCTTCCTGGCCGCCGTCGACGAGCACCGTCCCGACCTCGCCGTCGTCGACGTCCGGATGCCGCCGACCCACACCGACGAGGGCATCAAGGCAGCCGTCGCAGCCCGCCGCACTCACCCCGAGCTCGCAGTACTGGTGCTGTCGGCCTACGTCGAGCAGAGCTTCGCCACCGACCTGCTCGCCGACGGCGCCGACCGCGTCGGCTACCTCCTCAAGGAGCGGGTCGGCCGCGTCGACGCCTTCGTGGAAGCAGTCCACCGCGTCGCCTCAGGTGGGACGGCGATCGATCCGGAGGTCGTGGCGCAGCTCTTCGCCAAGCGCCGCTCCGGGGATCCGCTCGAACGCCTTACCGCCCGCGAGCGCGAGGTCCTCTCCGTCATGGCGGAAGGCTTGGGCAACACCGCGATCGGCGAGCGGCTGCACATCACCGAGAACGCCGTGCACAAGCACATCCGCAACATCTTCGCGAAGCTCGACCTCTCCCCCGACGACGAGAACGACCGCCGGGTCGCTGCGGTGTTGCGGTACCTCGAGAGCGCATAACGCTCGCCCAACGACAGTCCTCGCAGTGGGGATGCCGGGCCGGCCCGCGCCCGCTCGTCCCCACCGCCGGGCTGCATTCATCCACCTGGCATGCCCTGCACACATCCGGCTGGCATTCCTGCAATCATCGGCATAGAAGGCTGGGGAAGGGTGGGAGAAGTTCGACTCACCTTCATCCTCGGTAAGCCTCTCGGGCCTGTTCGACAGAAATCTTCCGAATGCCGACCTGGGGGCCGCTCCCGACCTCGACGCCGTCATCGACAACCTGCTGCGTCCCGGCTTCCCAGCGATGACCGACCTCCCACTCAACCAGTCCGCCGCTCGCCTGCGTGGCTACATGGACGACGTGGCTCGCACTGATATCCACCGCATCGCCGACATCCGGCACGAACCCGGGGTGATCAAGCAGCCGTTACGGCCCTCGCGCGATCAGTTGCTTCGGAGGTGACCTACAAGACGCTCGCAGCCGACGCGCGCCGTTGCTCCCACGATCGACGAGGAAACCATCAGCAACTACGTGGGCCTGCGCCAACGGCTCTTCATCGTCGAGTCGCAGGGTCCGTGGCCCCCGCGCTGCGCTCGCGTGTGAGGGTGCGCACGTCGCCGAAACTCCACCTCGTCGACCCAGCTCTGGCTGCGGCCGCCCTCGGAGCTGGCCCCAACCAGTTGCGCGATGATCTCCAAACCCTCGGGACGCTGTTCGAGAGCGCACAGTCGTCCATGACCTGACCGTCTTCGCCTCTGGTCTCGACGGCGACGTCAGGCACTACCGCGATTCGAACAACAAGGAGATCGACCCGATCATCACCCTCCCCGACGGTCGCTGGGCCGCCATCGAGGTCAAACTCGGAGGACAGCAGTTCGCCGTAGGAGCCGCGTTCACTGCAAGCTGTGATCGCGCAAGTCGACACCGCGGTGAGCGGTGAGCCGGCGTTCCAACTCGTCGTCACCGGAACGGGCCCGACCCTCGTGACCGACGACGGCATTGTCACAGCGCCGCTTGTCGCCCTCCCTCCCTGAACGGCCATGCCACAGCATCGCCCCCGCCTAAAGCCACGGGCGATTGTCGACCTGTTTGCAGACCGTGGTTGTCGGGTGCCCGGCGCACCGTCCCGGTTCTCGAGGTGACTGACGTGCAGTTGCCTGGTCAGACCCGTTCCATCTCTCGAATGAGAAAGCCCGCCAAACGTGCGGTTCGGAGGCGTTGATTCGGGCATCTTCGGGTAGCGGTCGCCTGATCAGCCGACCGCCACCGCGGGCGGCTCGGCGCCCAGGGCCCGCAGCTCGGCGACATAGGTCTCGACGTTGCGCAGCTTCACCGTCTCGTAGCCGCGCACCAGGTCGGGCAGCTCGGCGAGCTGCACCGCGCGCTCGTACGACGCCTCGTCGATCCCGCCACGGAAGCCGTCGGCGAGGTCGGTCACCATCGCGCGGTAGTGGTCGCGCAGCTCGCGCTCCACCTTGCGCAGGTGGGCATAGCCGAAGACGTCGGCGCGGGTCCCGCGCACCCTCTTCATCTTCGCCAGCGCCCGCAGCGAGCCGTGCGAGCCGGGCTTGAACGTGATCTTCTTCGTGCGACCCATCGCGCGGAGCATCGGCGGGTGCAGGTTGAACGAGATCGTGCCGCCGGGGAAGGACTCGCCCGTCGAGGCGAGGAACGCCGGGTCGGTGAGCAGGCGAGCGACCTCGTACTCGTCCTTGTACGCCGTGAGCTTGAACAGGTGGCGCGCGACGGCCTCGCTGAAGCGGGTCTCGGTCGTCACCGCACGCTCGGCGGCCGCTACCTGGGCCACCACGTCGACGTAGGAGTCGGCGAGCTTCTCGTCCTGGTAGTCGACCAGGTCGGCGGCCCGCTGCTCGACGAGACGCAGCAGCTCGCCCTGCAGTCCGGCCGCGGCGACCGATGCCGGGACGACCCGTGGCGCCGGCTCGGGGTGCGCGGTCACGCCAGCGGCCCGGAAGGCCTCGGGATCGGCCACCGCCGCGCGTCCCCAGCCGAAAGCGGCGACGTTGGCCGCGACGGCGGTGCCGTTGATGCCGATGGCCTCCTCGATCGCCCCGGCGGGCAGCCGGAGCGCTCCGGTCTGGTAGGCGGCACCGACGAGCAGGAAGTTGGCGGCCATCGTGTTGCCGAAGATCCGATCTGCGGCCTCGAGGGCGTCGAAGTCGAACATCTCCAGGCTGGTCGCGCGCACCCGCTCCAGCATCTCGGCCTCGTCGGGGTGCTGCACCGCGGGATCGTGCACCATCGACCCGGTGGGAGTGCGGCTGCTCGACACCACGGTGCGGGTCACCGACGGGTCGCCGAACTCGAGGTTGCGGCCCTCGGCGAGGGTGAGCAGGTCGAACCCGAGGAAGCAGTCGGCCGAGCCGGGCGTCAGCCGGTTGGCGGGCTCCAGGTCGCCGGCGGCGAACCGCAGGTGACCGGTCACCGGCCCCGCCTTCTGGCTCAGCCCGGTCTGGTCGAGCGACTCCACGGCGTACCCGGCCCGCAACGCGGCGGTCGCGAGCACCTGGTTGACGGTCACGATGCCGGTGCCGCCGATGCCGACCATGAAGACGTTCTGGGTTGTGGCGACCGTCTCCTCGGCGCTGCTGGGGGCGAGCGCCGGCGGGGTCGGGAAGCCCTTGCGCTTGCTCTTCCGGGTCTCGAGACGGTCGCTGCGCGACCTTCTCGACCAGCGGCGGCTCTTCGGCGCCGTCTCGACGGTCACGAACGACGGGCAATCGCCGTCCAGGCAGGAGTAGTCGGTGTTGCAGGAGGTCTGGTCGATGCGGGTCTTGCGGCCGTACTCGGTCTCGACCGGCTGGACCGAGAGGCAGTTGCTCTTCACACCGCAGTCGCCGCAGCCCTCGCAGACCGCTTCGTTGATGACCACGCGCTTGGTGCGGGTCGGCAGGGTGCCGCGCTTGCGCTGGCGACGGGCGTCGGCCGCACAGTGCTGGTCGTAGATCAGCACCGTGGTACCGGGGACCTCGCGCAACATGCGCTGCGCCTCGTCGAGCCGATCGCGATCCCACAGCAGCGTGCCGGGTGCTAGGTCGCGCTTGCGGTGACGGCCGGGGTCGTCGGCGCAGATGACGATCTTGGCCACGCCCTCGGTGTGCAGCTTGTGCGTCAACTGCGGCACGGTGAGCGCGCCTTCGGCGTCCTGCGCGCCGGTCATCGCGACGACGTCGTTGTAGAGCACCTTGTAGGTGATGTTCACCCCGGCCGCGATGCACGCCTGCACCGCGAGCTGGGCGGAGTGGAAGAAGGTGCCGTCGCCGACGTTCTGGAACATGTGGCCCGCGTCGGTGAACCACGCCTGACCGATCCACTGCGCACCCTCGCCACCCATCTGGGTGATGCCGACGACGGCGTCCTCGGGACGGTCGGAGATGGTCACCATCGCGTGGCAGCCGATGCCACCGGCGCCCATCGACCCCTCGGGCAGCACGGTGGAGCGGTTGTGCGGGCAGCCCGAGCAGAAGTACGGCGCGCGGCTGACCGGGAGCAGCGGCAACGGGATGCGCTTCGGTTTCGGCGGCGTCACGCTCACCCGGCCCTCGAGCGCGTGGCGCAGCGGTGCGAGCAGGCGACCGGAGGTGAGCTCGCCGTCGGCGGGGATCAGCATCGCGCCGGCGGCGTCCAACTTGCCGATGATGCGGGGCGCGTCGGGCGTGCCGTAGAGGAGGTCGCGGATCTGGGTCTCCATGAAGGACGTCTTGTCCTCCACGACGATGATCTCCTCGAGCCCCTCGGCGAAGCGGTGGATCGCCTCGGACTCGACCGGGCTCATCATGCCCAGGCGCAGCAGGCGGACGCCGGCGGCGACCAGCGCATCGTCGGTGACGCCGAGATCGGTCAGCGCCTGCCGGAGCGAGTCGAAGCAACTGCCCGAGGCGACCAGCCCGATGCGGGCGTCGGGCGCATCGACCTCGGTGACGCTCAGCCCGTTGCGGGCGGAGTACTCGTGCACGACCGCGGTGCGCGGACCCACCAGCTCGGCCTCCGCACCGATGATCATCGGTGGGCGCAGCACGATCGGGCTCTGCGTGTAGGCGTAGGGGTGGCCGTTCCACTCGATGGTGGGGGCAACGGGCGTCAGGTCGAGGTCGGCGCCGTCGACGGCCCACGCCCCGTCGGCGACATCGGCGACGATCTTCAACGCGACGACACAGCCCGACGCACGGGACATATCGATCGCGTGCAAGCCGAGCGTCACGATCTCGGTCGCATTGCGGGGGAACAGCACCGGAATCCCCAGCGCTGCCAGGGAACGCTCACTCACGGCTGGGACCGTCGACGACTTCGACGCGGGGTCATCACCGACCAGGAGCACCGCGCCGCCACGACGGTTGACGCCGTACATGTTGGCGTGCCGCAGGGCGTCGGTCGCCCGGTCGACGCCGGGGCCCTTGCCGTACCAGAAGCCCGTGACGCCGTCGTACTTCGCCTCGCCGGCGGGCAGGTCGATCTGGCTGCCCCAGACCGCGGTGGCGGCGAGCTCCTCGTTGAGCCCGGGCACGAAGCGGATGTCGTTCTCGTCGAGCACGTCCTGCATGTCGGCGAGCAGTCGGTCCAGGCCGCCCAGCGGGCTGCCCTGGTAGCCGGAGACGAAGGACGCCGTGCGCAACCCGCGACGCCGGTCGAGCGCGCGGTGCTCGACGAGCAGGCGGGCGATGGCCTGGACGCCGGTCAGCAGCGTCGGCGGGGCACCCACGCGGTAGCGGTCGGCGAGGTCGTAGGCCTCCGGGGTCGGCTCGGTCGGCCGGCTGAGGAGTTCGGTCATGGGGGGGGCGTCCTTCGTCTCAGTCGTGCGCGGATGCTGCCGTGAGCCGCTCGGCCACGATCTGGTCGGCGACGTCGCTCGGGGTCGCTCCGCTGGTGGCCGCACGGTCAAGGATGTCGGACACGGTGGCGGCGATGTCGCCGACGCGCTCGCGCACCTCGTCGGGCGTGTGCTCCCAGATCTCGCTGGCGACCTGGATCAGCCCGCCGGCGTTGGCGACGAAGTCGGGCACCCAGGTGATGCCGCGCTGCTGCAGCAGGCCGGCCACGGCGTGGTCGAGCAACTGGTTGTTGGCGGCGCCGCACACCACGGTCGCCGTCAACCGCGGCACGCTCGTCGGCGTCAGCGTCGCGCCGAGAGCGCACGGCGCGTAGATGTCGACCTCGGCGTCCAGCACCGCAGGCAGGACGGCGACCTCGGGGTGCTGCGCGCGTACCCGCTCGATCGACGCGGTCGACGGGTCGGCCACGGTGACCTGAGCGCCGGCCCCGAGCAGCAGCTCGACCAGGTGGCTGCCGACCTTGCCGACACCTTCGACGCCGACGTGCCGGCCGGTCAGGCCGGTCGGGCCCCACACGTGCTCGGCCGCGGCGCGCATCGAGCAGAAGACGCCGTAGGCGGTGGACATGCCGCTGTCGCCGGAGCCGCGGTTGCTGCCGGTGACGTACTTCGTGGTCTCACCGACGACGTCGAGGTCGTCAGCGGTGGTGCCGACGTCGGCCGCGGTGAAGTAGCGCCCGGAGAGGGAGTCCACGAAGCGGCCGTAGGCACGCAGCAGCTCGGGGGTCTTGAGCGTGGCCGGGTCGCCGATGATGACGGCCTTGCCGCCGCCGAGCGCCAGGCCGGCCGCAGCGGCCTTCGAGGTCATCCCCTCGCTCAGCCGCAGCACATCGGTCAGCGCCTCGCGCTCGGAGCCGTAGGGATAGAAGCGGGTGCCACCGAGCGCGGGGCCGAGGGTGGTGTCGTGGATCGCGATGATCGCATGCAGGCCGGTGGCCTCGTCGCGGCAGAAGACGACCTGCTCGTGGGTGCTGGTGCCGAGGACGTCGGCGTGGTCGGCTGTGCTGGCCGTGTCGGCCTGGTGGGTCGGCGCTGCGATGGTCATGGGTGGACTCCATCTCGGGATGTGCGACGGTACGCCGAGCCTCTCGCGTGGTGACTCGGACCACAATCCCTTTCGCGGTTTTTGGCGATGGATCGCAACTGTTTCACCCCTGCAGAGGGCGGCAGAGCAACGCAGGCGGTGTTCGACGTACTCTTTGTTGCGTGAGCGATCAGCCCTCCCTGGACCAGACCGACCGCGAGATCCTGCGCCTGCTGCGCGAGAACGCCCGACGGCCGCTGCGCGAGATCGCCGAGGCGGTCGGCCTGACCGTCGCACCGGTGCAGCGCCGCATCGCGCGACTGGAGTCGACCGGGGTGATCGGCCGCTACACGGTGCAGGTCAACCACGGCCGGATCGCCGCCGGCATCGAGGCCGTCACCGAGCTGCGCTTCGACGGCCACCGCGACCTCGCCGCGATCCTCGAGTCGGTCTCCCAGATCCCCGAGGTCACCGAGGTGCTCACCCTCGCCGGTGACCCCGACGCCCTGGTCCGCATCCGCGTCGACGGCGTCGAGCACCTGCGTGGCGTCGTCAGCCGGCTGCGCTCGGGCACGGGCGTCGTCGGGACGAAGACGCTGGTCGTGTTGGAGGAGTGGACGCGCTCGCCCTGACCCCTGATTGCGACAATCATATAAGCAACCCTATGATTTCAGAAAACCTCGCGTTATATCTAGGGAAGTGAGAACATGGTCGCCGGGCGGATGAGTGTGACCGAGACGGCAAAGGCACTCGGCGTGAATCCGCAGCGCGTCCACCAACGCATTCGCGACGGCTCGCTGCCGGCCGAGCGGATCGGCAACCAGTGGGTCATCGAGATGGACGACGTGCGTCGCCTCCGGACCCACTCCGCGCCAGGCCGGCCATACTCCCCCAAGTCCGCATGGGACCTCCTGGCCGTCGCGGCCGCATGCCCCGCTGCGTCCGAGATCAGCGCACCTGCGCGGTCTCGCGCACGCTCGAGGCTGCGGCAACTGCTCGACGAGGTGCCCTCGGCCGAGCCGGCGCACATCTTGATGCTCATCCGCCGCGCACTCGGAAACCGAGCGAAGCGCGCCTTGTTCGTCGCATCGCCGCGGGACCTTCCGGACGTGCGCGGCGACGGGCGTATCCATCCGTCTGGAGTGTCTCTCCCCGAGTCGGACATCGCCGCCGGCGACCTCGTCGAGGGATACGTCGACAGGGAAGATCTGAGCGGACTCGTCGCCGACTATCTGCTCTCTCCTGCTCCGCGGGCCAAAGCAAGGGTGATCCTCCACGTCGCTCCGCCCGCAGATGCTCACCCGGCGATTCGAGAGCTCGACGGGATCATCCGGTCGTCGCTGGCAGTCATTGCCGATCTGGCCGAACACGATGGCGTTCGAGAGCAGGGCGTCGCCCTGCGCCGTCTCGTCGCACTGCGCGACCACCTCGAGCATCCCTCCGGAGCCGCGGATGCCTGAGGTCATCGGCTTGCCCGCCATGGGCGAGGCGCAGCGGCAGTCCTGGCACGCGCTCATGGACCTCTACGACCGTGTCGACAGCGGGTGGGCCCTCATCGGCGGGCAACTTGTCCATCTGCACTGCGCCGAGCGCGACCGCACGCCGACGCGGCCGACCAACGATGTCGATACCGTCGTCGACATCCGCTCCTCTCCCGGCATGCTTGAGACGTTCACTGCCGTGCTCCAGGACATGCGATTCACACCCGATACCTCTGGCGACGGATTCCAGCACCGGTGGCGCCGCGACTTGGCCCAGATCGACGTTCTGATCCCCGAAGGTATCGGCGAACGTGCGGCAGGTCGCGCCGGCGCTGGCGGGGCACCCACCATCTCCGCACCGGGCACCACGCAGGCGCTCAGCCGCACGGAGAGGGTCGCCGTCCTCGCAGAAGGCAGGATCGGTACGGTCCTGCGACCGAACCTCGTCGCGGCACTGGTCGGCAAGGCCGCCGCCCGCGCCGAGATTCCCGCCAGTAGAGCAAGCTCTCGTCACTGCACCGACTTCGTCGTCCTCGCCGACCTGATCGCAGCACGAGACTTCCGAGAGACCGAGCTCACGAAGAAGGACAGAGTGCGTCTCCGCAAGATGCTCGCCTACTGCCGCGAGGACGACACCGCCATGGCTGTCGAGAACGCAGTCGGCGCGCTCGAGCGTCTTCAGCGGGCAGCCGGGATCACCTGACGCCAACGCCCGGCATCGGGGTCAGCGGTAGGCCGCCTGCCCCGTCAGCGCCTGCCCGATGATCAGCTGGTGAACCTCGGAGGTGCCCTCATAGGTGAGCACCGACTCGAGGTTGTTGGCGTGCCGCAGGATCGGGAACTCCAAGGTGATGCCGGCCGCGCCGAGGATGGTGCGGCATTCGCGGGCGATGGCGATGGCCTCACGGACGTTGTTGAGCTTGCCGAGGGAGATCTGCTCGGGGCGCAGCAGGTGCTCGTCCTTGAGCCGGCCCAGCTGCAGCGCGAGCAGCATGCCCTTGCCGAGCTCGAGGCTCATGTCGGCGAGCTTCGCCTGGGTGAGCTGGTACGACGCCAGCGGCTTGTCGAAGATCTCGCGGTCGCCGGCGTAGGCGATGGCGGTCTCGAGGCAGTCGCGGGCGGCGCCGAGGGAGCCGAAGACGATGCCGAAGCGGGCCTCGTTGAGGCACGACAGCGGGCCCTTCAGTCCGCGCACCTCGGGGAAGGCCGCGGACGCCGGCAGGCGCACGCCGTCCAGCACGAGCTCGCTGGTGACCGACGCCCGCAGTGAGAGCTTCTGCTTGATGGCGGGGGCGGAGAAGCCCGGGGTGTCGGTGGGGACGACGAAGCCGCGGATGCCCTTGCCGTCGGTGCCCTCGTCGGTCTGGGCCCACACCACGGCGACATCGGCGACCGAGCCGTTGGTGATCCACATCTTGTTGCCGGTCAGCACCCAGTCGTCTCCATCACGACGAGCACGGGTGCGCATGCCGCCCGGGTTGGAGCCGAAGTCGGGCTCGGTGAGGCCGAAGCAGCCGATCGCCTCCCCGGCGGCCATCCGCGGCAGCCATTCCTGCTTCTGCTCCTCGCTGCCCCAGTGGTGGATGGCGAACATCGCCAACGAGCCCTGCACGGAGACCAGCGACCGCAGACCCGAGTCGCCGGCCTCCAGCTCCAGGCAGGCCAGGCCGTACGCCGTGGCGCTGGTGCCGGCGCAGCCGTAGCCGTCGAGGTGCATGCCGAGCACCCCGAGACCGCCGAGCTCCTTGGCCAGCTCCTTCGCGGGGATCTGCCCCGACTCGTACCAGTCCGCGATGTGCGGCCTCACGGACCTCTCGACGTACGCGCGGACCGTGTCGCGGATCGCGCGGTCCTCCTCCGAGAGGAGGTGGTCGATCGAGAACAGCTCGAACGGGGTCTGGGCGGTGGCGGCCATGGCGGGCTCCTCGCTGCGGGTCGGGTCGGTGGGTCAGAAGAAGGCGTTGATGCCGGTCTCGGCGCGGCCGATGAGCAGCTTCTGGATCTGGCTGGTGCCCTCGTAGAGCGTCATCACCCGAGCATCGCGCATGTACTTCTGCACCGGGTACTCGTCGACGTAGCCGTAGCCGCCGAAGGCAGAGATCGCCAGGTTGGCCGCCTTGACCGCGGCCTCGGAGGCGAACAGCTTGGCCTTGGATGCCTCGACGCCGAACGGCCGGCCGCGCTCGATCAGGTCGGCGGCGCGCCAGGTCAGTAGCCGCGCGGCGTCCACGTCGACGGACATCTCGGCGATCATGTCCTGGATCAGCTGGTACGACGCGATCGGGCGGCCGAACTGCTGACGGTTGGTCGTGTAGTCGACGACCGCCTCCAGGCAGCCCTGGATGATGCCGGTGCAGCCGGCGCCGACCGAGACACGGCCCTTGTCGAGGGAGGTCATGGCGAGCTTGAAGCCGGCACCTTCGGCGCCGACCATCGCGTCGGCCGGCACGCGCACGTCGTCGAAGGCGAGCTCGGCGGTGGCCTGGCCGCGCAGGCCGAGCTTGCCGTGGATCTCGGTGCGCTCGAAGCCGGGGGCGTCGGTGGGCACGAGGAACGCCGAGATGCCGCGAGCACCCTCGTCGCCGGTGCGGGCGAAGACCATGCAGACGTCGGCCCAGGTGCCGTTGGTGATGAAGATCTTCGAGCCGTTGATCACCCAGTCGTCGCCGTCGCGGACGGCGCGGGTCTTCAGGCCGGACGGGTCGGAGCCGTTGTCGGGCTCGGTGAGGCCGAAGCAGCCGAGCTTGGTACCGGTCGCGATGCCGGGAAGCCACTCCTGCTTCTGCTCCTCCGTGCCGTGGTCGAGCAGCACCTTGCCGAACAGGCCCATCGACACCGACACGATGCCGCGGATGGCGGAGTCGGCTCGGCCGAGCTCCTCCATGCCGATGCAGTAGGTGATGTAGTCGCCGCCGACGCCGCCGTACTCCTCGGGGATGGTGAGCCCGAAGAAGCCGAGCTCGCCGAGCTTGGGAATGATCGCGGTGTCGACGGACTCGCGGCGGTCCCACTCCGCTCGGAACGGCACGACCTCCTTGTCGAGGAAGTCGCGAGCGAGCCGGCGGAAGGCGGTCTGCTCCTCGGTGAGCGAGAGGTCCATCATTTCCCCTTCAGTTCGGGCGATTCGGGCAGTTCGGCGGGCGCGAGGCGGTGGCCCCCATCGTCGTACACGTAGAAGCCGCGGCCGGTCTTGCGACCGAGGTCGCCCTTCTCGACGAGGGCGGCGACCGTCGCGGACGGCGCGTCGGCACGGTCGCCGGACTCCTCGAAGCGTGCTGTCTTGGTGAGGTAGCCGATGTCGATGCCGGTGAGGTCCATCAGCTCGAAGGGGCCCATCGGGTGGCCCAACGCGGTGCGGGCGGCGGTGTCGATCGCCTCGACGTCGGCGTAGCCGCCCTCCAGCAGGCCGATCGCCTCGTCGCGGACGGCGCCGAGCAGCCGGTTGGCGACGAAGCCCGGGATCTCCCGGTCGAGCACGACCGGTGTCTTGTCGAGGGCGTCGACGAACCGGAGCGCGGTCCCGACGGTGGCGTCTGAGGACGCCGGGCCGCGCACCACCTCGACGCACTTCATCACCAGCGCCGGGTTGAAGAAGTGCAGGTTGACGAAGCGGTCGGGGCGCTCGGTCGCGGACGCCATCGACGAGGGCACGAAGCTGGAGGAGTTGCTGGCGAGGATGGTGCGCTCGGGACACAGGGCGTCAAGCCGCGCGAAGAGGTCGCGCTTGACCGGCAGTCTCTCGACGACGGCCTCGATGACCAGGTCGACGTCGGCAGCGTCCGCGTCGAGGTCGTCGGCCACGGAGAGCCGGCCGAACGCCGCCGCGACGTCATCCGCCGTACGTCGTCCCTTGGCCACCTGCGCGTCGAGGCGCTCGCGCAGCCGGCCGACGGCCTGCTCGGCCAGCGTGGCGTCGACGTCGTGCAGCCGGACCTCGCGTCCGGCGAGCGCGGCGACCATGGCGATCTGCGCGCCCATCGCTCCGGCGCCGACGACGAGCACCCGCTCGATCGGTGTCGTCTCCGTCATCGTCCGCTCCACTCCGGGGTGCGCTTGGCGAGGAACGCCTCAGCCCCCTCGCGCTTGTCGTCGGTCGTGTAGAGCAGCGCCTGCGCGAGCCGCTCCACCACCAGGCCAGTGTGCTGGTCGGCGTCCATGCCGGAGCGGACGACGAGCTTGGCGAGCCGGACGGCGAGCGGCCCCTTGGCCAGGATCGAGTCGGCGACCTCGCGAGCCGTGGCGATCAGCTCGTCGGGCTCGGCGACCCGGGTGGCGAGACCGGCGGCGAGCGCCTCGTCGGCGGTGAGCATCCGGCCTGTCAGGATCAGGTCGATCGCACGGCCGACGCCGACCAGGCGGGCCAGTCGTTGGGTGCCGCCGGCGCCGGGCAGGACGGAGAGGTTGGTCTCCGGCAGCCCGAACCGGCCCCGGGTCGAGGCGATGCGGATGTCGCAGGCCATCGCCAGCTCGCACCCGCCGCCCAGTGCGTAGCCGTTGACGGCGGCGATCGTGGGCTTCTCGAAGGCCTCGACCTCGTCGTAGAGGCGCTGCATGGAGGAGGCCAGCCCGGTGTGCAGCGAGTAGCCCTGCAGCTGGCCGATGTCGGCCCCGGCGGCGAAGGCCTTCTCGCCGGCACCGGTCAGCACCACGGCACCGACCGCGTCGTCGTCCCGCACCGCGTCGAGCACAGCGCGCAGGTCGGCCTGCACCTGCGCGTTGATCGCGTTGCGGACCTCGGGGCGGTTCAGCGTCACCAGGGCGACCCGGTCGGTCAGGTCGACGCGCAGCGTCTGGTAGGTCATCCGTCGGCCACCTGCTCCCGGAGCTGGAACTTCTGGATCTTGCCGCTGGGCGTCTTCGGGAAGTCCTCGAGCACCACCAGCTTCTCCGGCCAGTACTGCTTCGCGACGCCCTTCTCGCGCAGGTAGTCCTGCAGCTGCGCGAAGGTGAGCACGTCGGCCTCCGGGTTGAGGACGACGCACGCGCACGCCCGCTCCTGCAGCCGCGGGTCCGGGACGGCGATGACGGCGACGCTCGCGATGTCGGGGTGCTCGTAGAGCACGTTCTCGACGTAGGCGACCGGGATGTTCTCGCCGCCGCGGATGATGACGTCCTTGGTGCGCCCGGAGATGCGCAGGTAGCCGTCGGCGTCGATGTGGGCGAGGTCGCCGGTGTCGAACCAGTCGCCGCGGTCGTCATCGGCGGGCAGCATCTGGGCGCGGGTCATCTCCAGCCGCTCGGCGTAGCCGACGAACAGGAAGGGGCCGCGCACCTGCAGCGCGCCCTCCTCCCCCGCCGGCCGCTCGCCGCCGTCGACCGGGTCGACGACCCGGATCTCCATGCCCGGCCACGGGTAGCCGTCGGTCTCGATGATCTTGTCCTCGGGGTCGCCCGGGATGCCGATGGTCACCAGGCCCTCCTCGGTCTGGCCCCAGCCTCCGACCACGACCAGGTCCGGGAGCTTCGCCTTCGCCTCGCGCACGAGGGCGCGCGGGATCGGCGCGCCCATGCAGCAGAAGCGCACCAGCGAGGAGGTGTCGCGCTCGGCGAGGTTCGGCGCGGTGACCAGGTCGTGCAGGAAGGGGGTGGCCGCGGAGGTGTAGGTGATCGCGTGCTGCTCGACGAGGTCGACGAACGCCGCGGAGTCCCACACCTCCTGCAGCACGCAGGTGGCGCCGTTCTGCACGTTGAGCCGCGCTCCGTAGAGGAAGCCGGTCAGGTGCGCCAGCGTGGAGGCCATGTGCAGCACGCTGTCGGCGGTGATGCCCAGGCGCTCGGGCAGCGGGTCGTTCGCGGCGACCATCGTGTGGTGGGTGTGCATCACGCCCTTCGGCTCGCCGGTGGTGCCGGAGGTGAAGATCAGCAACGTGACCTCGTCGGGGTCGGGACGACGGGCCGCGAGCTCCGCAGCGTCGACGCGCTCCTCCCACGGCGTGCTGACGAAGTCGTGCCAGGAGTCCTCCCCCACGACCAGCACGTCGGGCTCGACGTCCCACTCGCCACGGACGCGCTCGATCATCGCCGGGTAGTCGAAGCCGCGGAACTCCTTCGGGACGACGATGAGCCTCGACTTCGCGAGCCCGACCATGAAGCCGACCTCGCGCTCGCGGTAGATCGGGATGAGCGGGTTGCTGATCGCGCCGATGCGGGTGGCGGCGTAGTGCACGACGATCCACTCGATGCAGTTGGTCAGCTGGTAGGAGATCACGTCGCCGGGGCGGATGCCGCGCTCGACGAGACCCGCCGCGACCCGGTCGACCTCCCGGCGCAGCTCGGCGTAGGTGACCTGGCGGCGCGCGTCGACGAAGGCGACCTTGTCGGGCGTCGCGTCGGCGTACTCGTCGAGGAAGTCGGTGATGATGCGGCCGCGCCAGAAGCCACGGGCCGTCTCGCGCTCGATGCGCTCCGGGGTCAGCAGGGTGTCGAAGGTCATCGGACTCAGCGCTCCCTAGTTCATGGTGAGGCCGCCGCTGACGCTGACGGTCTGGCCGGTGATGAAGGCGGCCTCGTCGGAGGCCAGGAAGGCGACGGCGTTGGCGAGATCCTCGGGCTGCCCGAGGCGCTTGAGCGGGATCGCCTTGGTCAGCGCGGCCCGCAGCTTCTCGCCCCCGATGGAGGCGAAGAGCTCGGTGTCGGTCGGGCCGGGCGACACGCAGTTGGCGGTCACGCCGGCGCGGGCCATCTCGCGGGCGATGGTCTTGGTGAAGGCGATCACGCCGCCCTTGGCGGCGGAGTAGACCGCCTCGCCGGAGGAGCCGACGCGGCCGGAGTCGGAGCCGATGTTCACCACCCGACCGCCGCCCTGCTCGGCCATGACCGGGAGCACGGCGTGGCAGGTGTGCAGCTGGCCGTAGAGGTTGATCGCGATGATCCGGTCCCAGGTGGCGACCTCGGAGTCGACGAACGGCTCTGCCTTGTCCCAGCCGGCGTTGTTGACGAGGACGTCGATGCGCCCGAGCTGCTCCTTCACCTGCGCGACGGTCGCGTCGACCGAGTCGCGATCGGTGACGTCGAGCTGCAGCCCGACCGAGCCGTTGCCGAGCCCGTCGGCGGTCTCCTTCGCGGTGCCCTCGTTGAGGTCGGTGACCACGACGGTCGCGCCCTCGGCGGCGAGCTTGGTGGCGATCGCCTTGCCGATGCCCTGGCCGGCACCGGTCACGATCGCGATCTTGTCGTCCAGCTTTCCCATGGTGCTTCTCCTTGGTGGATGTCTACGGTGCGTACGCGCGGCCGAGCAGGCCGCGGGAGATGACCAGCTTCGACACCTGCGCGGTGCCGTCGCCGATTTCGAGGCCGATCACGTCGCGCAGCCGCTGCCCGACCTTGTGCTCGGTCGAGTAGCCGACGTGCCCGAGGGTGAGCAGGCACTGGTGAATGACGTCGGTGGCGAGCTTGGGTGCCCAGAACTTCGCCATCGCGGCCTCGGCGCTGTGCTCGAGGTCGGCGTCCTTGCGCCACAGCGCCTCGTAGCAGAGGTGGCGGGCTCCGGCGACGTACGTCGCACACTCGGCCAGCGGGAAGGAGACGCCCTGGAAGGTGCCGATCGGCTTGCCGAACGCCTCTCGGTCGCGCGCCCACTGCAGGGCCTCGGCGAGCGACTGCTGCGCCGCGCCGAGGCAGAGCAGCCCGATGATGGCGCGGGAGTAGTCGAAGCCCTGCATCACCGAGACGAAGCCGCCGCCCTCCTCGCCGATCAGGTCGGCGCGGGTCACCCGGACGCCGTCGAAGTGGATCGAAGCCCGGCCGATCGCGCGGCTGCCCAGGTCGTCGAACGGGCTGCGGGTGATGCCGGGGTCGTCGAGGTCGACCCAGAACGCGCTGACGCCGCGGGCGCCCTCGCCGCCGGTGCGGGCGAGGACGACGGCCCGGTCGGCCGCCATGCCGAGGGTGATCGACGTCTTCTCGCCGCTGAGCACCCAGCCGTCGCCGTCCGGGGTGGCCCGGAGCGTCAGCGCGGCGGCGTCCGTGCCGGCACCCGGCTCGGTGATCATGATGCAGGGCACGGTCTCGCCGGCGGCGATGCCCGGCAGCCATGCCCGCAACTGAGCGTCGGTGCAATTGCGCACCAGGATGTCGCTGATCAGCGCCGTGTTGATGATCAGGTAGCCGGCGTTGAAGTCGGCGCGACCGACCTCCTCCGCGGCGATGCCGGCGATGACGGCGGTGGCGTCCTGGCCGCCGTACTCGTCGGGGATGCGCAGGCCGGTCAGGCCCATCTGCGCCATGTCGGTGGCCTGCCGGCGGCGGAACGTCGCGGCCTTGTCGTCGGCCTGGTAGTGCGGGGCCAGGACCTTCTCCGCCCAGCGGCGCAGCTCGCCGCGGAACGCTTCCTCGTCGTCGTCGAAGCCGTAGTGCATGACCGACCAGCCTCAGCTCGCCGAAGGACCAGCAGCCGACGGGAAGACGGGGTCGCGCTTCTCCTTCAACGCGGTGTAGCCCTCGACGACGTCGGGAGCCATGAAGCAGAGCATCTCGTAGGCCGCGGACTGGTCGAAGATCGGCGCGGCCTGGCGCACCCAGCTGTTGAGGGTGCGCTTGGTGAGCCGGATCGCCTGCTGGGCGCCGGTGGCCATCACCTGCGCCACCCGCATCGCCTCGTCGAGCACCTCGTCGCGCGGCAGCGCCTTGCTGACCAGCCCGATCCGCTCCGCCTCGGCGCCGGTGAGCATCTCGCCGGTCATCAGGTAGTAGCGCGACTTGGCCATGCCGCACAGCAGCGGCCAAATGATCGCGGCGTGGTCGCCGGCCGCGACGCCGAGCTTGACGTGGCCGTCGCCGAGCTTCGCGTCCTCGGCCATGATCGAGATGTCGGAGAGCAGGCCGACGACGGTGCCGGCGCCGACCGAGACCCCGTTGATCGCGGAGACGACCGGCTTCTCGCAGTTGATGATGTTGTAGACCATGTCGCTCATCTCGCGAAGCATGTGGTCGACCCTCTGGTGGTCGCCGGCCAGCCGCTCGACCATCGACAGGTCACCGCCCGCGCTGAATGCCTTGCCGGCGCCGGTGATGACGGCGACGCGGGTCTCGGGGTCGTCGGAGACGTCGCGGAAGACGCGCGCGAGCTCGCCGTGCATCTGCTCGTCGGTGGCGTTGTACTTCTCCGGCCGGTCCATGGTGATGAGCAGGACGCCGTTGTCGTGTCGGGTGAAGGTCAGCTGCTGGTAGTTCTCGAAGTTCACGACGGCTCCGCCTCTGGTCGGTGGGATGAATATTTGTTCACTAGTTGTGAATCTAGGTTCATTCCTGGGCGGTGTCAATGGCCCGCGGCTCGATTTCTGCCCTAGAATGAACATCGGTTCAGCCCCCACGACCGATCAAGGAACCTCCCATGAGCGAGCCCGTCGCCCCCCTCCACCCGCAGGACGCCGCGCGCCAGACGCTGGCGACCCAGCGCTCGCGGCAGCTGCTCGACGCCGCGGCGCGACTGATGGAGCGCGAGGGCTCGGAGGCGGTCTCCATGCAGGCGCTCGCCGCGGAGGCGGGCGTGAGTGTGGGCCTCATCTACCGCTACTTCGGCGGCAAGGACGAGGTCCTCCTCGCGGTGATCACGCAGGTGCTCGACGCGTTCGCCACCGAGGTGCCGGCCGCGATCGACGGCGCCGGCGACGATCCGGTGCGCCGGCTGGCGGCGGCGTTCGGCGCGTACTGCCGGGTGATCGACGAGCACCGCCACGCCGCCGTGCTGACCTACCGGGAGTCGAAGTCACTCGACGCGGCCGGGCGCGAGCGCATCAAGCAGCTCGAGGTCGACACCAGCCAGCCGCTGCGCGAGACGATCCGCGCCGGCGTCGCGGCCGGGCTCCTCGTCGCCGACGACCCCGACCTGGTGGCCTACAACCTGCTGCTCCTGGCCCACTCGTGGGCGCTCAAGCACTGGTACTTCGAGCGCACCATGGACCTCGACACCTACATCCGCGCCCAGCTGGCGCTCACCCTGCGCGCCACGCTAGCCACCGACCACGCCGCGGCGTACAGCGACCTCGTGGAGCCGTAACACCGGCGCGGCGGTGCCGACGCGGGCTGGACGTGCACGCCGGGTAGACCGCTACCGCTGGATCTGCAACACCACGGCCTTCGGCTCGGTGAAGAACTCGCGGCTGAAGTCGCCGCCCTCGCGGCCGACGCCGCTGTCGCCCACGCCGCCGAACGGGGTGCGCAGGTCGCGGATGAAGAAGCAGTTCACCCA
>Ga0164243_10000344_pt1 | contig 94201 bp, 87 predicted proteins | sample OricompcompostOP_FD_108781 | JGI IMG/M metagenome (GOLD analysis project Ga0164243, IMG submission 108781) | Organic Plus compost microbial communities from Emeryville, California, USA - Original compost - Organic plus compost (OP) | ecosystem: Engineered > Solid waste > Mixed feedstock >... | reverse complement strand
GCAGATCCAGGGCGAGGAGATCCGTGTCTCGTCCAAGAGCCGCGACGACCTGCAGGAGGTCATCGCGCTGCTCAAGGGCAAGCAGGACGACCTCGACGTCGCGTTGCAGTTCCAGAACTACCGCTAAGTAGTTGACTCGGCGGCCCCGCTTCGGCGGGGCCGCCGTTGTTTTCGGAAGGAGAAGCGCTCTCACAAGATCCTTCTTCAGCGAACTCCTCCTCTCGAAGCGCTCGCCTAGGGTGAATCCCATGCACACGCCTCCCACTATCGACGCCGTTCTCTCCTGCATCGCCCGTGACCACGCGGACGGGCTGCTCGATCGCTGGAGTGCCTCCACCGTGATCGACGAGAACGTCGGCGAGGCGGTCGTCGAGCGCGACGTCTTCGAGCGGATCCACGAGGCCGGCGGGGTGAACGCGCGTTTCCCGGTCGGGAACGCCGGTCTCGTGCACGTCTACGGCTACCTCTTCTCGACCGTCGTCACCCCATACGGCTACAAGAGCGATCGGTGGAACGACGGCGTTCTCGCCACCGCTCTCGGACGTCCGGCCGAGTACTTCCGCCTCGGCGACGGCGACGAGACCCCGCTCGCTCGCGTGCTCGGATCCGCGGAGCCGTTGCTCGTGGATCCCCCGGCGAGCGCGCACGTCGCCGAGTGGGACGCAGAGGGCGCACGCCAACGCGCCGTTGTCATGGACGGCGTGCTGGTCTCGGGTGTCGATGAGGGTCAGGGCATGCGACTGCTCACCATCTTCCCCGTCGCGGACGCGGCCGCTTTCGCACGTGATCTGTCCGCTGAGGCACCCCGCCTCCGCTGGAACGCCGCCATAGCCTCGTGACCGTGCCCACCTGAGGTGGGAATAGCGGCTCCATGCTCGCGCCAACGCCGGCACACGCCAAGCTCCGCTCCTGTCATGGCCGGATCAGCTGCGCGCCTCGAGCTGTCGCACCAAACGTTAACCTCCCGGTAAACGATGCGTCCATGTAACCTGCTTATCGTGGACGCATCGTCCATGATGGAGCAGGGAGAACGCGTGACATCGACGATCATCTTCGACTTTGACGGGACCGTCATCGTCGGCAACGGACCCGTACTGGCCTACGCCCGCGAAATGGCGCGCTTCGCGCCCGAGGGGTTCCTGGCCCGAGCCGAGGTCGAGATCGCCTCATTCGAGGCCGGCGACGCCGGACGATACCGCGACGGCTACGACGTCGTCGGCGTCCTCGGTGCCGAGGCCGGAGTGCCCGCGGAGGAGCGTCAGCTCGCCTACCTCTCCAGCCGCGAGCTTCTCGGATCCGTGGGCCCCGCGGACCCGGCGCCCGGCCTCGCCGACATCCTCCGGCGTATCCCCGAAACCACCCGCGTCATCCTCGCCACCAACGCGCCGGAGGCGGGCGTCGAAGGCGCCCTCGCGAGCTGGGGGATCCTGGACCACTTCGACGAGCTGATCTACGACACCGGCAAGCCCGCGGGCCTCGGCCCGATCATCGCGCGGGCGCTCGCGACCGGCCCCGTGCTCTCGGTCGGCGACATCGTCGTCAACGACCTCGCGCCCGCCACCGAGCTCGGCGCCGACACGGCGCTCGTCGGCGCGACCGCCGAGACGTCCCCCGCTTCCGTGACGATGCGGGCGACGACGCTCGCCGAACTCGCGGACCAGATCGTGGCGTGGGCACACGCCGCGGAGTTCTCCACCGCACCCACCCTGTAGAAAAAGGATGAACCACATGCGCACGTCCCTCCTCGCGGCCGGCTCCGTCGCGATCCTCGGCCTCGGCCTCGGCCTCGCCGGTTGCAGCAGCAACGCCGCCGAAGAGCCCGACTCGATCACCATCTCGCTCGTCCCCTCCGTGCAGGGTGAAGACCTCGCGGAGGCTCTCGACCCGCTGACCGAGTACCTCTCGGACGGCCTCGGCATCGAGGTCAAGGGCGTCGTCGCCGACAACTACAACGCGACCGTCGAGGCGCTCGGCGCCGACCAGTCGCAGGTCATCATCAGCGACGCGGGATCCCTCTACAACGCGATCAAGCAGTACGACGCGAAGCTCATCCTCCGCGACGTGCGCTTCGGCGCCACGAGCTACGCGGCCGTCGCGTACACGAACAACCCCGACAAGTACTGCGACGACGAACCCGTCATGGCGACGTACGAGGCCGGCCCCGTCGAGCTGTCGTACTGCAACGGCCTCGAGGACGGCACCGCCACCGGCGAGGGCCCGAAGGGCATCGAGCACCTCGCCGATGCGAAGGGCGCCAAGGTCGCACTGCAGGGCGCGACGAGCCCGGCCGGCTACCAGTACCCGATCGTCGCGTTCCAGGATCAGGGACTCGACACCGACGCCGACATCGAGCAGATCCCGGTCGAGGGCAACAACAACGCCGTCATCGCGGTCGCGAACGGCGACGCGGAGATCGGCTTCGCCTACTGGGACGCCCGAGTCACCGTCACCGACGAGTTCCCCGACATCGCCGACAAGGCCGTCGCGTTCGCCTACACCGAGATGATCCCGAACGGCGGCGTCGCGGTCAGCGACTCGCTCTCCGACGAGACCGTCGAGAAGCTCACCCAGCTGCTCGACGACTACGCCGACTCGTCCGACGAGGCCAAGGAGATCATGTTCGAGCTCGTCGGTCTCTCCGATTGGACGGCCGACACCGCCGAAGACGAGATCACCCGCTACGGCGAGATCCTCGAGAAGTTCGCCAACTGACGATGACGAACACCGCTCACGCCGCGGGGGCTCCGGCCTCCGCGGCGTGGCCGATCCGTCTCGAGAACGCATCGGTCACGTACCCCAACGGCACCGCCGCCCTGAAGAACGTCACGCTCACGATCGAGCCCGGCGAGATGGTGGCCGTCGTCGGTCTTTCCGGATCCGGGAAGTCGACCCTCATCCGCACCGTCAACGGCCTCGTGCCGGTGACGAGCGGATCCGTGACGGTCGGCCCGCACGAGGTCTCTGCGCTGAAAGGCCGCGGCATGCGCGAGCTGCGCAGCAACGTCGGCATGATCTTTCAGGCGTTCAACCTCGCCGAACGCGTGAACGTCTACCGCAACACGCTCGTCGGGCGCTTCGCCGCCCAGAACGCCCTCCGCTCGTTCTTCGGCGTCGCCTCGCCCGATGACCGCCGGATGGCGCTCGAGGCGCTCGACTCGGTCGGCATGCTCGACAAGGTCTGGACGCGGGCAGGGTCGCTCTCCGGCGGTCAGAAACAGCGCGTCGCGATCGCGCGCGCTCTCTCGCAGGATCCGCGGGTGATGCTCGCCGACGAGCCCGTCGCGAGCCTGGATCCGCCCACGGCACACGCCGTCATGCACGAGCTCACGCGCCTCAACGCTGAACGCGGCCTCACCGTTCTCGTCAACCTCCACCTCATGGACCTCGCCCGCGACTACACGACGCGGATGATCGGTCTGCGCTACGGCGAGGTCGTCTACGACGGCCCCGCGGCGAGCGCCACCGACGCCGACTTCGAGCAGATCTACGGCCGCCGGATCCAGCCGCAGGACCGGCTGGGAGCATCGTGACGCTCGTTCTGCCTCCGAAGCCGCGCACGTGGCCGAAGACGCTTCTCATCGCGGGCGCGCTCGTCGCGTTCACGGTGCTGACGTGCCTGCCGGCCATTGGCGGCGTGGAGCTCGACTTCGCATCGATCGCGAAGAACTGGCGGCACGGCGCTTCGAAGCTGGCTCAGCTCGCGCAGCCCGACTTCTCGTTCCTGCCGCGAACCTGGGTCCCGATGCTCGAGACGATCCAGATGGCCGTCGTCGGCGCAGTCGTCGCTGCCGCCGTGTCCGTGCCGCTGACGCTGTGGGCGTCGCGACCGACGAATCCGAACTCGGTGACGCGCGGCATCGTGCGCACGATCATCAACGTGATCCGCTCGGTACCCGACCTCGTCTATGCGACGATCCTCGTCGCGCTGACGGGTGTGGGCGCGCTGCCCGGCCTCATCACGCTGTTCCTCTTCGACCTCGGCGTCGTCGTCAAGCTCGTCTCCGAGGCGATCGATTCCGACAAGCACGCCTACCTCGAGGCGGGTCACGCGGCCGGAGCCACGCAGTTCCAGCTCAACCGGGCACTCGCCCTGCCGCAGTCGCTGCCGCTGTTCGCGAACCAGTGGCTGTACGCGCTCGAGCTCAACGTGCGCATCTCGGCGATCCTCGGCATCGTGGGCGCCGGCGGCATCGGCCGTCTGCTCAACGAGCGCTTCGGCTTCTACGCCTACGACGACGTGTCGGTCATCATTCTCGAGATCCTCGTCGTGGTGATCCTCATCGAGGTCGCCTCGAACCTGCTGCGAAGGAGGCTCGCATGAGCGCGCTGCCCGCTCCGCCGTCCAAGACGCAGGCCACGGTGTGGTCGGTCATCGCCGGGCTCGCGATCCTCGCGTGCCTCGTCTTTCTCGACGTCGACTGGGCAGCCCTGCTGGGCCTCCCGAAATCGTCGTGGGAGTACGGCGTGCTGATGTTCTCGGATCCGACGTGGTCGAAGCTGCCCCGCGCGCTCTTCGAAACGTGGCGGTCGATCTCGATGGCCTGGCTCGGCGCGATCGGGTGCGTCGTCATCTCAATCCCGCTCGGCATGCTTGCGGCGCACGGCGTCGGACCCACGTGGCTGCGTCTCGCGCTGCGCGGCCTTTTCGCCGTGATCCGCGCCGTGCCCGAGGTGATCATCGCGCTCATCCTGCTGACGGTGACGGGCCTCACGCCCTTCACGGGCGCGCTCGCCCTCGGCATCGCCGGCATCGGCACGCAGGGCAAGTGGGTGTACGAGACGATCGAGTCTCTGAACGACGACGCGTCCGAGGCCGTCTCGGCCGCGGGCGGCGGCAAGGCGGCCGTCCTGCGCTGGGCGCTGTGGCCCGCCGCGCTGCCGACGCTCATGTCGTTCGCCCTGTACCGATTCGAGCTCAACATCCGCATGTCGGCCGTCCTCGGCCTCGTCGGGGCGGGCGGCATCGGATCCATGCTGTCGAACTACACGAATTTCCGTGAGTGGGGTACCGTCGGCATGCTGCTGATCGTCGTCATCGTCGCCACGATGCTCGTCGACCTCGTCTCGGGCGCCATCCGGCGCCGCATCATGGAAGGATCCCGTGCCCGTGGTCTGGTCCGGCGCCGCTGACGCACCCCTCACCGCGCGGATCCGTTCGCTCGCCCCGTCGTTGCACGCGGGCGAGCGGCGGGTCGCCGACTTCGTCGCGGGAGACCTCGCGGGCGCGATCGAATCGACGGCACAGGATCTCGCCGACGCCGTCGGCGTCGGCCGGGCGACCGTCGTACGCACCGCTCAGACGCTGGGCTACGACGGTTTTCCGCAGCTGCGCGTGGCGGCCGCGCAGGAGCTCTCGCACGCGCCCGCGGTCGGGTCCTCCGACGACACCCTCGTCGGTTCGCTCCGCGCCGCGGCCGACCGCTTCGCCGCCAGGATCGGCGACTCGATCGCGGCCCTCACGGAGGAATCCCTCCGCGACGCGATCACGGCGCTCGACGAGGCGGGCCGTGTGCTCATCGTCTCCAACGGGCTGAGTTCGCCCCTCGGCCTCGACCTTCAGATGCGCCTCACGGCCGCCGGGCGGCCCGCGGAGGTCCTGCAGGACGCCCTCGCGCAGCGCATCGCCGCGCGCCAGCTGTCCGCGCAGGACGTCTGCGTGGTCGTCTCCGGATCCGGTGCCAACGAGACCTCGCTCGCGGTCGCCCGCGCGGCGCGCGAGGCCGGGGCGCGGGTGCTCGCAATCACGTCGTTCGCGCGCTCGGCGCTGGTGTCCGGATCCGACACCGCCCTCGTCGTCCCCTCGATGTCCGACTCGTTCCAGGACGAGCTGCTGCACACCTCGCGCGTCGCCCTCGCGCTCGTGATCGAGAGCGTCGTCGACGCCCTCATCACCCACCGGGGCCCGCGCGGCCGCGAGGCGCGCGACGCCGTGCTGCGCGAGCTGGGATCCGCGATCTCGGAGCCCTGACGCGGGGTTTTCGCGCGGTAAGCGGGACACAGGCGGGGGCGTGTCCCACGTACCGCGGGAATGGCGGCGCCAGACCCGCGCCAATGGGGACACGCGCCGTACCGGGGATCCGCTCAGGCGGCGCGTGTAGGCTTGCTCCGAGCGCTTCTTGCGTTCGTCGTCGCGGTTTGCTCGAGCTGAAGCTCGCACCGCTCCCCGTGGCGAATCGGATTCGGCACCCGCCGCGTTCGCCTCCGCCGGCTCACCGTTCCGGCATGCACTGAGAAGAGACAGCTATGTCTGCTGCCCCGTCATTCGCCGACCTCGGCGTCCCCGCGAACCTCGTCGACGCGCTCGTCGCGATGGATCGCCCGACACCCTTCCCCATCCAGGCCGCCACCCTCCCCTCGACCCTCGCCGGCATGGACGTGCTGGGCCGAGGCAAGACCGGATCAGGTAAGACGCTCGCGTTCGCGATCCCGCTCGTCGCGCGCCTGTCCGGGCTCCGCCGGATCCCCGGCGAGCCCACCGGCCTCGTGCTCGCACCCACGCGCGAGCTCGCGACGCAGATCGCGGCCTCGGTCGCACCGCTCGCGAAGGCCGCCGGCCTCACCGTGACCACCGTCTTCGGCGGCGTCTCGCAGCGTCCGCAGGAGCAGGCGTTCCGCGCAGGCGTCGACATCGTGGTCGCCTGCCCCGGCCGCCTCGAAGACCTCATCAGCCAGAAGATCGTGTCGCTGAAGAACGTGCAGGTCACGGTCCTCGACGAGGCCGACCACATGGCCGACCTCGGCTTCCTGCCCGGCGTGACCCGCCTGCTGTCGCAGACGCCCACGCAGGGGCAGCGCATGCTGTTCTCGGCGACGCTCGACAACGGCGTGGACAAGATCGCCAAGCGCTTCCTGTCGAACCCCGTCGAGCACTCGATCGACCCCGCCGACTCGCCCGTGCCCGACATGACGCACCACGTCTTTGAGGCTGAGGACCAGGACGCCAAGAAGGACCTCATCAAGCTCCTCGCCTCGGGCACCTCGAAGCGCATCCTGTTCTCGCGCACCAAGCACCAGGCCAAGCGCCTCGCCAAGCAGCTCACCGCGGCCGGCATTCCCGCCGTCGACCTGCAGGGCAACCTGTCGCAGAACGCCCGCGACCGCAACCTCGCGGCGCTCTCCGACGGATCCGTGAAGGTGCTCGTCGCCACCGACGTCGCCGCCCGCGGCGTGCACGTCGACGGCATCGACCTCGTCGTCCACATGGATCCGCCGGCCGACCACAAGGCGTACCTGCACCGCTCGGGCCGCACCGCCCGCGCCGGCGCATCGGGCGACGTCGTCACCCTCATGACGCCGGAACAGCGCCGCGAGGTCAAGGATCTGCTACGCCGCGCTGGCATCAAGGCGCAGCCGCAGCAGGTGACGGCGCAGAGCCCGGCCGTCACCGAGCTCGTCGGCGAGATCGCCGAGCACGTCGCCCCCCGTCCGGGCGGCCCCGGGTCCGGCAACGCGCCCGCGCAGCAGCCCGCCGGCACCTCGACGGGAGCGAACGCGCAGCGCAAGCGCGCGGCACGCGAGCAGCGCGAGGCCCAGGGCGGCGCGCGCGGCGGATCCCGCGGCGGACGTTCGGGCGGATCCCGCGGCGGACGTGGCTCCTCGGAGTCGCGCGGAGGCTCCTACTCGACGTCGACCCCGGGTTCGGGCGAGTCCCGCGGCGGTCGTGGTTCGGGTGGTCGCCCCGCCGGCTCCGGCCAGTCGCGCGGCGGACGTCCCTCGGGCGCCGGCCGTGGCCAGGGCGGCGGTCAGCGTCGCGGGGGCCAGCGCTAAACACGACTGAAGGGGCCGTGTGGGTTTTCCCACACGGCCCCTTTTGGTGTGGTGCCCCGGAGCGCAGCAAACCGCGCACAACGACAACGGCCCGCCGGATCCAACGGATCCAGCGGGCCGAATGACACGTTCTACTCGCCGCGCGAGACCCGGATCATCTCCTCGCGGGGGACGACCTTGATGCGGGCGCGGCCCTGGGGCTCGCCGAGCGCGATCTCGTGCTCGTCGAGGCGGTGCCAGCCCTCGAGGTCGGTCCACTTCACGTCTCGCGAGGCGAGCAACGCGGGAATGGCCTCCTCGGAGGGATCCTCCGGCTGCCACCACGATGCCTGGTCGTTGACGAGGTGGGTGACGGTCTCCATGGCATCGGACTTGGTGTGGCCGATGAGACCGACGGGGCCGCGCTTGATCCAACCGGTGGCGTAGACACCGGGGAGGATGTCGTTGGAGTCCTCGGCGAGAACCTGGCCCTCGTGGTTCGGGATCACGCCGTGGCGGTCGTCGAAGGGAACGCCCGGCAGCGGGGATCCGAAGTAGCCGACCGCGCGGTAGAGCTGCGTCAGCGGCTGCTCACGCATCTCGCCCGTGCCCACGACGCCGCCGGCGCCATCGGCCTTCGTGCGCTCGTAGACGAGCGCCGCAACGCGGCCCTCTTCGTCGGTCTTGACCTCGACGGGCTTCGCCCAGAAGTGCAGATGGAGGCGACGCGAAGCGGATCCACCGGCGTTGTTCGCGCTCGGCAGCTCGCGCCACTTCTGCAGCACGCGATCGATGACCTTGACCTGCTTGTTCGACGCGATCGCCTCGAGCGATGCCTCGTCGTAGTCGAAGTCTTCGTCGTAGACGACCATGTCGACGTCGTTGAGCTCGCCGAGCTCGCGGAGCTCCAGCGGGGTGAACTTCACCTGGGCGGGGCCACGGCGACCGAAGACGTGCACGTCGGTGACCGGCGAGTTCTTCAGCACCCGGTAGACGTTGTCCGGGATCTCGGTCGGCAACAGGTCGTCGGCATGCTTGGCGAGCATGCGGGCCGCATCGAGGGCGACGTTGCCGTTGCCGATCATGCCGACGTGCTGGCCCTCAATCGTCCACTCGCGCGGCACGTCGGGGTGGCCGTCGAACCAGCTGACGAAGTCGGCGGCGCCGAAGGATCCCTTCGCGTCAATGCCCGGAATGTCGAGCGACGCGTCGCGGATCGCACCCGTCGAGAAGATGACGGCGTTGTAGTGCTTCTTGAGGTCGTCGAGGGTGATGTCCTCGCCGAACTTCACGTTGCCGAAGATGCGGATGTCGCCGCGATCGAGCACGTCGCGCAGCGCGTTCACGACTCCCTTGATGCGCGGGTGGTCGGGCGCAACGCCGTAGCGCACGAGGCCATAGGGCGCGGGCAAGTGCTCGAACAGGTCGATCGACACCTCGAAGCTGCGCTCGGTGCGAAGCAGGATGTCGGCGGCGTAGATTCCGGCGGGGCCGGCGCCGACGATGGCAAGACGAAGCTTGGTCATATCGCGGATCCTTCTGGTGCGGAGAGTGTCAGGCGTCGCGGTCGGCGAGCTGACGAGCAAATCGTGTGAGCGCCTCGCGCACGGTGCCGCGCGGGAGCGCCTTCAGCGCCTCGACGGCCTCGTTCGTCCAGTCGAGCGCGAGCTGGTGCGTGCGTGCCGTCACGTCGTGGTCCCGCAGCTCGGCGATCTCACGATCGAGAACCGACGGATCCGCGCCCTGGCGGATCGCCTCGGCACCCTCGTCGATACGGCGGGCGAGATCGACGTCGGCGGGGGCGTCGCTGGCCTTCAGCAGCAGGTACGGCATCGTCACGACGCCGGCGCGCAGATCGGTTCCCGGAACTTTGCCGGTCGCCGCGGCATCGGCGGAGAGGTCGATGACGTCGTCGGCGAGCTGGAAGGCGACGCCCACCTTCTCGCCGTACACGCGCAGCGGCTCACGGAGCTCGTCGCCGGCGCCCGCGAAGAAGGCGCCCGCCTGCGCGGCGGCCGCGATGAGGGATCCGGTCTTGTCGGCGAGCACCTGGATGTAGAAGTCGATCGGGTCGTCGCCCTCTCCGGCGCCCACCGTCTCGTGGAGCTGGCCCATGACGAGGCGCTCGAAGGTCTCGGTCTGCAGGTCGACGGCCTCGGCGCCGTGGCGGCCCATGACGCGGCTTGCGCGAGCGAGCAGCAGGTCACCCGTGAGGATCGCCGTGGAGTTGTCCCAGACACGGTGCGCGGCCGGCACGCCACGTCGGCGGTCCGCGCCGTCCATGACGTCGTCGTGATAGAGCGATCCGAGGTGCATGAGCTCGAGCGCGACGGCCACATCGCGCACGGCGGGCGTGATGCCCTCGCCCAGCTGTGCCGTCAGCATCACCAGCATGGGGCGCACGCGCTTGCCGCCCGCCTCGTAGAGGTAGCGGCTCATCGCGTCGACCAGCGGATCCGCGGAGCCCAGCTCCTCGGCGATCGCTGACTCGACGACCTCCAGCGCTTGCTCGATCGTGTCGGCGAGACGCCTTGCCGCACGCCCGGCGAAAACGCGGTCGCTCAGACCGAAACGGCTCGCCAGCTGCGTGCCCGGGGAATCGGGGCTCGTAGTCACTTCTCCACCCTATCCGCACCGCGTGCGGCGCGGTGCAGAGCGACAATGCCGAACGCGAGGTTGCGGTACTTCGTCTCCGACCACCCGGCCTCGCGCATCCACGCCGCCAGTTCCTTCTGCGCCGGCCACGCCCGGATCGACTCGTTGAGGTAGTCGTAGGCCTCGCCGTTCGAGCCCACCAGACGCGCCACCTTCGGCAGGATCTGGTCGTTGTAGAAGCGGTACATCGCCCGGAAGAGCTTGTTCGGCGGCGTCGAGAACTCGTTGATCACGATGCGTCCGCCGGGCTTCGTCACACGGTAGAGCTCCGCCAGCGCCACCTTCGGCTGCTGCACGTTGCGCAGCCCATACGACATCGTGACGGCATCGAACTCGCCGTCCGCGAACGGGAGGTTCATCGCGTCGGCCTCGACGAAGCTCAGGCCCCGCACGTCCCCGAAACGCTTCTTGCCCTGCGCGAGCATGCCCGGCGAGAAGTCCGCCGCGACGACCTGCGCACCGCTCGCCGCGAGCGACGCCGACGACCGGCACGTGCCCGCCGCGAGGTCGAGGATCTTCTCCCCCGGTTTGGGGTTCACGGCACGCGTCGTCGCACGGCGCCACACGGCATCGAGCCCGAACGTCATGGCGATATTCGTGAAGTCATATCGCTTCGCCACGAGATCGAACATGCCGCTGACGGTCTTCGGATCCTTGGCCAGATCGGCCCGCTGCGAGGTCACCCGACGAGTCTACGCGGGGTTGCTTGCGTTCTTCTGGTCGCGCTTCGGGGTGCTCCGCCTGTCGGGTGCGTCAGCCGCAAGGCGGACGAGGAAGGCGCACCCGCGTGCGTCGACGAGGACAACGCCGCGGGCCGCACACTCGCCGTCGGGTGCGTCAGCCGCAAGGCGGACGAGGAAGGCGCACCCGCGTGCGTCGACGAGGACAACGCCGCGGATGGCGTGCCCGAGGGCGAGTCAGGCCAGGGCGTCGACGATGGGACGGAACTTGACGCGGGTCTCGAGGAGTTCCGCTTCCGGTGCCGAGCCCTCGACGATGCCGCCGCCGGCGTGGGCCGCCACCGTACGGGTCGCGACCCCGTCGGCCGGGCCGAACTGGGCGCAGCGCAGGGCGATCGCGAACTCGCCGTCGCCGTTGCCGTCGATCCAGCCGACCGGACCCGCGTAACGGCCTCGGTCGAAGGGCTCGATCTCGCGGATCGCCTCGACGGCGCGCGGTGTCGGCGTGCCGGCCACCGCGGCGGTCGGGTGCAGGGCGCGAACGAGGTCGAGCGCGCTCGCGCCGCCGTCGAGCTCGCCGCGCACATCGGTGGCGAGGTGCCAGAGGTTCGGCAGTTCGAGGGCGAAGGCCTCTCCCGCCTCGAGCGAGCTCGTGTGGGGCGTGAGCGCGTCGATCACGCTCTCCACGGCGAAGCGGTGTTCGTTGCCGTCCTTCTCGCTCGCGCGCAACTCCTCCGTGATCGCGTCGTCGTCGCTCGCGTGGGCGCCGCGGCCGCGCGTGCCCGCGAGGACCCGCGCTGAGACGACTCCGCCCTGGACGGTCACGAGGGTCTCGGGGCTCGCGCCCACGATGCCGTCCACCGCGAAGGTCCAGGTGTCCGTGTACTCCTCCGCGAGGGCGCGCACGAGCCGACGGATGTCGGCGTTCGCGGGAACGGATCCGGTCACGTCGCGGGCGATGACGATCTTCTGCGCCTCGCCCGACTCGATGATCTCGAGTGCGCGGCGCACGGCGCCCTCGTGCGTCTCCGGATCCATGGCGCCGGGGCCGAGCGATGCCGACCACGACGGCCCGAACGCGATCGTGCGGGGTTCGGCGATATCGTCGGGTCGCTCCATGAGGCGGATCCGCGTCATCCAGGCGCGCCCTCCGCGGCGACCGATGACGGTCGTCGGGACGATCAGGGTCGACGGTGATTCCGAGGCGTCGTCGAAGGCGAGCGCCGCGAAGGCGATGAGGCCCGTGCCCGGCAGCTCGACGTCGTCGTACACGTCGGCGGTCTGGCTGAACGCCCGCCACAGGTCGGCGATCGCCGCGATGCGTCCTTCCTCGCCGACGTCGATGTGCAGAAGGTCGGGGCCGGCAGCGACGAGCATGTCGCCGTTACGCGTCCAGACGAGGGGGTTCGCGGGATCCGCGAACTCGAGGGCGTCGACGGGGCTGATCTCGCGCGTCGTGGCGACGAGGCGCGGCAATGTGAGCGGTTCGGTCACGATAAAGATCCTATGGATGGGCACTGTCATTCCGCCTGGGAGGCGTTCAGCGAATTAGGGTCGAGTAATGAGTACCTCTATCCGCCCCGGCACACGGACGCACATTCATTGGCGAAAATGGGACGGCGCACCGCACTGGGTTCACGAAGTCGTGTACCTCGGTCGCGATGAGTGGGGTGCGTGGTTCGGCCAGCGCCCCGGCTGGCGCAGCCACCGCCCCGGCCGCGACACGCTCTTGAAGACGAGCTGCGTCATGCTGCTGCCGGATCCCGAGCCCGGGAGCGACCACGGTGCCGAGTGGTTGCTGACCGTCAACGCCCCGCCGCAGCGCACCCGCATCTACATCGACGTCGCCTGGGACGTGCGCTGGGATGATGCGACCCCGACCGCCATCGACATGGACCTCGATGTCGTGCGCCGTACCGACCAGCGCGGCATCTACATCGACGACGAGGACGAATGGGAGGAACACCGCGTCGAGTACGGCTACCCGCTGCACGTCGTCAACCGCCTTGAGGCGGTCACGCAGGAGCTCAAGCGCAAGGTCACCGAGCGCGAGGCCCCCTTCAACGAGGCGACCACCCGCCCCTGGTTCGAGGTCCTGGCGGCGCTCGACCTCTGATCCGTGACCCGGGCCATATAGCCGGATTATTGCCGCGTCAACGGGGACAAGCGATCAGCGGGCGAGGAGCCCGCCCGCGTCGCGCAGCCAGCGCAGCGGATCCTTCAGGGCCGCGTCCGTGGACCCCGCGATCTCGGTGAGCGATGCCGCGGCCGCGAAGGCCGAGGTGTCGGCCTGGATCGCGCCGGCCACGAGCGCGACCGGGACACCCGCTTCTCGTGCGAGCTGGGCGACGTGCGCGGGAGCCTTGCCCGCCTCGGACTGGCCGTCGTAACGCCCCTCGCCCGTGACGACGAGATCCGCACCCGCGATGTCGGCGGCGAGGCCCGTCAGCTCCGCGATCGCGGCCGACCCGGGGACGAGTTCCGCGCCCCACACCAGCAGTCCGAAGCCCGTTCCGCCCGCCGCGCCGGCACCCGGCCGGTCTGCGAGTTCGTCGCGGCCCGTCGCCGCCACGAGCTTGCCGAGACCGGCATCGGCGCGCGCGACACCCGCCTCGTCGAGCCCCTTCTGCGGGCCGAAGATCGCGGCCGCTCCCGTGGATCCGCGGAGCGGGTTCGTGACGTCGCTCAGCACCTGCACGCCGCCCGCCGGAAGCGGCTTGAGCGCCGACAGGTCGACGCTCGCGATCTCGTCGAGGCCCGCCGCTCCGGGCGCGACCGAGGCGCCGAAGTCGTTGAAGAACCGCGCGCCGAGCGCCGTGAGCATGCCGACGCCGCCGTCCGTCGAGGCGCTCGATCCGATGCCGAGCACGAGGCGCGAGACGCCAGCGCCCAGGGCCGCGGCGATCGCCTGGCCGAAGCCGAGGGTCGACGCGTCGAACGGGCGGCGTTCGTCGCCGAGCAGCTCGATGCCCGAGGTACTGGCGATCTCGACGACGCCCGTGCCTCCGGGGAGTTCGTCGGTCGCGGGCAGCTTCAACCACGACGTCGTCACGGCGACGCCGGCCGGGCCCGTCACGCGCACGGCCATCCGCTGGGCACCCGGCACGGCCTTCTCGAACGCGTCGAGCGTTCCCTCTCCGCCGTCGGCCATGGGGCGGAGGACGAAGGTGTCGGCGGGCGCGGTGCGCACCCAGCCCTCCGCGATCGCAACGGCGGCGTCGGCCGCGGTCGCGGATCCCTTGAGGCTGTCGGGGGCGATCACGATGGTGCGGGGCGAGGTCATGGCTCTATCCTGCCGCATGGCGAGAAAGGCTCTTACCGCGGCGCTCGAGCGCCGTACCGCCACCAGGAGAGTCGGAGAAGTCACGAGACTCGGACGCTCGGCGCGAATTCCTCCGAGATCCGTGATCTTTCCGACATCCGTGCGCGCCGGTCGCCGGGCCGTGCCTATCGCGGCAGTGGCACCTCGATGATCGCGGGACCACCCGCGAGCGCCGCGTCGAGCTCGGCGTCCGACTCCGCACGCACGTAGTCCCAGCCGTAGGCGGCGGCGAGGCCCGCGATGTCGGCGTGCTGCGGCGTCAGCTGCACGCGCTCCATCGCCTCAGCCGAGGCGATCCTCGCCACCTCCAGGCCGTCGAAGATCGTGCCGCCGCCGTCGTTGCCGACGACGATCTGCACGTTCGGGCGTCCCTCGGAACCCGACCGCAGCAGGGCGCCCGCGTCGTACAGGAACGCCAGGTCGCCGAGGATGACGCGCGTCGTGCCCTCCTCGGCGGCGAGCTGCACGCCCATGGCGGTGGCGAGCGTGCCGTCGATCCCGGCGAGCCCGCGGTTCGCGTGCACGCACGCGCGGCCCCACAGGGTGTCGTCCGCGACGCGGACGAGGCGGCTGGATCCGAACACGACGCGGTCGTCCGCGCTCGTCGCGCGCCAGACGGCGTCGACGAGTGCGGAGCGGTGCGGGTCCGCTCCCCCCGGCGCCGGCAGGCCCCGCCAGGCGTCCAGCCACTCGGTGTCGATCGGGCCGCCCGTCTCGACGTCGAGACCACGCGCCGCGCGCGTGCGGTGGTTGAGATTGAGCGCCTCGTCGCTCGCCTGCAGAGCGACGATCTCGACGTCATCGCGGCGCAGCAGCCGCGTCACCTCGCGGCCGAGCGTCGGGTGTCCGACCACGATCACGCGCTCGATGCGCCCCCCGAGGTCGTCCCGCGACAGGCCCGCGCGATATCCGCGCGCGGCGGTCGCGCCGTGACGGGATCCGCTGACGACCTCGGCCAGCAGCGGCCAGCCGCCCCGGTCGGCGATCCGCACGGCGTCCTCACCGGCGTCCGCTCCCGCGACGACGACGGTGCGGGGGCCGCGGGCCAGGAATGTCGTCTCGGCTTCGCGGGGCTCGCTCGCGACCGGCGCGGATCCGCCCTGGACGAACCACGCGGGAAGCTCGCCCGCGAGCGGCTCGCGGAAGGGCATGTTGAGGTGGGCGACGGATCCGGCGCGCGCCGCGTCGAAGGCGCGGTCGGCGAGCTCGGCGTATCCCGTCGCGGTGCCGTCGGGCGTGGGCGCATCGGCGGCGAACGCCGCGGCCTGGCCGAAGAAGCCCGGCTGGTGCGTCGTCTGGTTCGCCCCGACGCCGCGCAGCTCCGGCGGCCGATCGGCCGTGAGCAGGATCATCGGCACCCCGGCGTGATGAGCCTCGAGGACCGCCGGGTGCAGGTTCGCGACGGCGGATCCGGAGGTGCAGATCACCGCCGCCGGTAGGCGCGACTGCCTGCCGATCCCGAGCGCCGTGAACCCGGCGACCCGCTCGTCGAGGCGCACGTGCAACCGGATCCGCCCCTGCCGCTCGAGCTCGGCCGCCGCGAGCGCGAGCGCCTGCGAGCGCGAGCCGGGACTGACGATGACGTGGCGCACGCCGCGCGCGACGAGCCGGTCGAGAACGTCGCAGGCGGCGTCGCTACTTGCGGTCATCGTCGTCTGCGTCGTCGTCCTCGTCGGGCTTCTTGGCGTCCGGCATGTTGAACGCCTCCTCCATGTCGAGGAGGGCGATCTCTTCTTCCAGTTTGCGGATCCGGTCCTCCGCGAGGCGCTGCTCGAACGACGGATCGTCGTCGGGGGCGAGCGATGCGGCCCCCGCGGACATCTGATCGGGCTTGGCGCGGCCGATCGTCCACCACAGCACGCCGCCGATCACCGGGATGACCGTGATGAGGACCCACACCTTCTTCGATGCACCGCGGTGGCGCGTCGGCGGCTGCATCGCGCAGTCGACGAAGCTGACGACCCAGAAAGCCAGGGCGATCAGAACGAGAGGTATCAGCAGGCGTCCCACACAGCCAGTCTAGGCCGGGTGTTCTTAGAGGTTGCGCCGATAGGCGCCCGATGAAGCGAGCGGCGCTCCCCGCTGTTTACTCCACGGTCTCGATGCGTGCGAAGGATGCCGTCTCGGTGCCGATCGGGGACTCGATCGTCTCGACCCCGTCGTCGACGCCGGTCAGGCGCGCGATCGCGGCCTCGAACTGGCGCGAGAGGGCGTCGGCCGCGGCCTCGCCGTCGCCCGCAACGATCGCGTCGATCAGTTCGCGGTACGTGCCCGACACCTCGCGGGGCATCGTGTAGCCATCGTGCGTCGACAGGTTCGCGATGCGCGTCTCGGCGAGCAGCGTCTCGATGCGCTTGGACATGCGCTGGCTGCCGACCAGGTCGACGAGCTGCCGGTGGAACGCGAGGTCGGCGTCGCCGATCGGCACGGCCTCGTCTCCCGCGCTCACCGCGACGAGGCGGGCGAGGCAGGCCTCCAGCTCCGCCGTCTCGACGGCGTTCGGGCGCTGCGCCAGACGCCTGGCCGCGTGCGCTTCCACGGCGAGGCGCGCCTCGTACAGGTCGGGAACCTCCTCGGCGGGGATCCGGCGCACGCGCAGTCCGCGGCCGGGCACCGACACCAGCAACCCCTCCTGCACGATGCGCTGCGCGGCCTCACGGAGCGGGCCCCGGCTGACGCCCAGCTGTGACGCGATCTCGACCTCGCGCAGCGGCTCGCCGACGGCGAGGTCGCCCGCGAGGATCGCCTTGCGCAGCTCGGCGACGATGAGGTCGACGGTGGACATGCGCGACACCGGCACGACCGAACGCGATGCGCCGAAGCGCGAGACCGGCATGACGTTGTCACGTCGACGAAGACCGAGCAGCTCTCTCACCCGACGATTGTCTCATTTCGCATGTCGTGTGGATACTGATAACGGCTCGTAGGGCGGCCTTCTACGATGGGCGGGTGAAGATCCGCTCGCTCCTGACGTACACGATCCTCCGTTTGGCGTTCTTCCTCGTGCCGCTCGGAGTGATGATGCTGTTCCCCGCCTTCCGTAATCTGTGGTGGCTCGCGGTGATCTTCGCCGGCCTCATCGGCATCGCGCTCTCGGTCATCTTCCTGCAGAAGCCGCGCGCCCAGATGAGCGAGGACCTCTACGAGCGCAAGCAGCAGCGCACGAACAAGACGGGCCGCGAACTCGACGAAGAGATCGAGAACGAGGCGAACGAGGCCGCCCAGGGCGAGTAGGAGGTCGCGCCGGTACGCGAGTAATTGGCGCGAAGTGCGCGGTCGCCGTCATCTCCGCCACTGGTCGCGGAACGACGACCCCGATTTCATGGGGGCATGACACACGATCACAACGCTCGGCACCCGATCGACGGCAGCGCGGGCGACGCTGACTACGGCAACATCGGATCCGGCTACTCCGCCTACCGCCGCCCCGAACCCGCCTTCGCCGCCGCGATCCGTGCGGTGCTCGGCGACGCGAGGACACTCGTGAACGTGGGGGCGGGCGCGGGATCCTACGAACCGGACTTCCTCGATGTCACCGCCGTCGAACCCAGCCGGACGATGCGCGCGCAACGACCGGCCGGATCCGCGCCCGTCGTCGATGCCGTCGCCGCGGACCTTCCCTTCCCGGATCGTTCCTTCGACGCCGCCCTCGCCTCGTTCACGATCCATCAGTGGCCGGATCTGTCCGCGGGCCTTCGGGAGGTTCGTCGCGTCACGCGGGGCCCGATCGCGATCCTCACCTGTGATCCTGACGATCTCTCGCGTTCATGGCTGGCCGAGTACGCACCGGAGATCATCGCGACCGAGGCGCGCCGGTACCCCTCGATCGCCCGCATCCGCCTCGCGCTCGGCGGATCGGTAGACGTCACGACGCTGCCGATCCCGCTGGCGTGCACCGATGGCTTCAGCGAGGCCTACTACGGCAGGCCCGAGGCGCTCCTGGATCCGGGGGCCCGGCGCGCGAACTCGGCATGGAGCTTCGTCGCCGACGGGGTCGAAGAGCGCTTCGTGCGCAGGCTCCGCGCCGACCTCGCGTCCGGCGCGTGGGATGCACGCCACGGAGAGCTGCGCACTCGCCCGACGTTCGACGGATCCCTCCGGCTCATCGTGGGAATGCCGGTCGGTTAGGCTCGCGTTCGTGAGCACCCCTGCCGACACCCGCGTCGCCGTTCTCGTGCTCGACGGCGCGAAGGCCCTCGACGTCGGGATCGCCGCCCACGTGTTCGCAAAGCGCGAGAGCATGCCGTACGAGGTGCGGGTCTGCGGCGAGCGCGCCACCGTCGAGGGATGGAACGGCCTGGGCTACGCGGTCGCGCACGGGCTCGAGGCGCTCTCATGGGCCGACACCGTGCTGGTGCCCGGCTACCGGAACCCCGCCGAGGCCGTCACGTCCGACGCCGTCATCGGGGCGCTCCGCACCGCTCATGACCGCGGCGCCCGGATCGCGGCGATCTCGACCGGTGCGTTCACCCTCGCCGCCGCGGGGCTGCTCGACGGCAAGCGCGCGACGACGCACTGGCACTACACGCGGACATTCCGGGAGAGGTACCCGCGCATCGAGGTCGACGAGAACGTGCTCTTCGTCGATGCCGGGCAGGTGCTCACGAGCGCGGGAGCCGCGAGCGGGATCGACCTGTGCCTGCACCTCATCCGGCGTGACCACGGAGTTGCGTTGGCCAACCATGTGGCGCGACGGCTCGTCAGTGCGCCGTATCGGGGCGGCGGGCAGGCGCAGTACGTTCCGCGAAGCATCCCGGAGCCGCTCGGCGACGCCTTCGCGGACACGCGGGCATGGATCCTCGACCACCTCGCCGAGGATCTCTCGCTGGCGGCGCTCGCGCGGCAGACGAACGTCTCGCCCCGCACGTTCTCGAGGCGCTTCGTCGCGGACACGGGTATTACGCCCATGCAATGGGTGTTGCGCGCCCGCGTCGACCGCGCACGCGAGCTGCTCGAACAGAGCGACCTGTCGGTGACGCGGATCGCGACGGACTGCGGCTTCGGATCCGATGCCGCGTTCCGCCGGCATTTCGGGGCCATCCTCGGCACCTCGCCGAGCGCGTACCGCGAGGCGTTCCGCGCGTCACCGCGCGATGCGCCTCAGCCCCAGAAGGCCCAGGCGAGGAAGAAGCCGTAGACGGGCGAGCTCAGCGAGGTGAGCGCCAGCGCCGTGATGAGCTCGCGCGGGGTCTTGTAGCTCCAGACGATCGCCAGGGCGGGGCCGGCGAGCAGGAGTGCGAAGCCGGTGAGCCAGGCGATGGGGTAGAACAGCGCGAGGTATCCGGCGATCGCGAAGGGCGCCACGATGAACACCGTGTAAAGGATCTTCGTGCCGGTGCGTCCGATGTAGGTGGAGAGCGTGCGCTTTCCTGCCAATCGGTCCTGGTCGATGTCGCGCAGGTTGTTGGCGAGCAGCACCGCGCAGGCCAACAGACCCGCGGCGACGGCGCCGAACCACGCCTCCTGCGGCAGGTAGAGTGCCTGCACCCACGTCGTACCGAGGGTGGCGACGAGGCCGAAGAAGACGAAGACGAACAGCTCACCCATGGCGTTGTATCCATAGGGGCGCTTGCCGCCCGTGTAGAACCAGGCCGCGACGATGCAGACGGCGCCGACGGCGATCATCCACCACTGCCCCGTGCGGATGACGATTGCGAGGCCCACGAGGGCGGCGAGCGCGAAGAAGGCGAGCGCCACAGAGAGGATCCGCTTCGCGGACACGCGCCCGGACGCGGTCAGGCGCGCGGGACCCACGCGGAAGTCGTCGGTGCCCTTGACGCCGTCGGAATAGTCGTTCGAGAAGTTCACGCCGATCTGCAGGAAGACGGCGACGGCGAGGCAGGCCAGGGCGATGACCCAGTGAAACTCGCGGTCGGCGTCGGCGAGGACCGCCGCGCCGGTTCCGATGAGGACGGGGGTGATCGCGAGCGGCAGCGTGCGCAGGCGCGCGGCGCCGATCCAGTCGCCGAGGGTCACGGGCTTCGGTGCGGGGTGCGCCGTCGTGCCGCGCTTAGCGGGATTGCCGCTGACGTGTCCATAGTTCTTCGCCACGAGCATCCATCGTACGCGCGGCGCGTCGGTTCGCGATCAGCGGCCGTGCGCGAGCGTCCGAATGGCACGCCGGTCGGGCTTGCCGCTCGGCAGGCGCGGGATCGCGGGCACCACGATCAGCCGGTCGGGGCGGGCGGGCTTGCCGATCTCGCGCTCGACGGCGGCGCGACATGCGTCGAGGTCACCGCCGCTCTCGGTCACGATGACGGGTGTCTCTCCCCAGCGCCCATGTGGCGCGCCCACGACGACGGCGTCGGGGACGATCGCCTGCACGATGGCCTCGACGCGATCGAGCGATACGTTCACCCCGCCCGAGATGATGACATTGTCGATACGCCCCGTCACGCGCACGATGCCGTCCTCGAGAGATCCGGCATCGCCCGTGCGATACCAGCGGAGCCCCTCGGAATCGGTCACGAAGGTCGCCGCGGTGCGCTCGGCGTCGCCGAGGTAGCCGTCGGCGAGGCTTGGACCGTTGATCCAGAGCTCGCCGTCGACGAGGCGCACAGTGGTCCCGTCGAGCGGCACGCCGTCGTAGACGCAGCCGCCGCTCGTCTCGGTGGATCCGTAAGTCCGAACGGGGTGGGCGCCGAGCGCGATCGCCCGCTCGCGCAACGGATCCGGCAGCCTCTGGCCGCCCACGAGGATCGTGTGGAACGAGGCGAGGGCGCGCCTCGCCGAGTCGTCGCGCTCGGCCGCGTCCACGAGCGTCTGAAGTTGAGCCGGGACGAGCGACGTGTATGCCGGTACCGGCATACCCTCGGCGAACGATCGCATGCCGCTCGCGGCATGGGCGAAGGCCTCCGCGCTGAAGCGGCCGGAGAGGATCGCCGGTTCCCGCCCCGCGATCAGCGCGCGCACCATCACCTGCACCCCTGCGATGTAACCGCCGGAGAGGGGCAGGAGCCATTGTCCCTCGCCGATCCGGGCGGCCGTGGCCATGGCCGAGGCCGTCAGGGCCGAGCGTGACAGGGCGACCGACTTCGGCACGCCCGTCGAACCGCTCGTCGTGAGCACGACGGCGGTGCCCGGGGGTACGTCCGAAGGAAGCTCTCCGGCGGAGCCGATCGCGATCGCGGGTCCGGATCCGAGAACCGCGCCGCGCAGCGCGCGCAGCAGCTCGCGCGGGCCGGGATCTTCCAGACGCTCGAGTCTCATGCTGTCTCCCAACGGCTCGACTCCACTTTTCTCCCACATATCTCCCTGCGTGAGGGTAGGAATCGTGGGAGAAAAGTGGAGTCATCAGAAGTGGTACGGGAACGCCGACCAGTCGGGGTCGCGCTTCTGCAAGAAGGAGTCGCGCCCCTCCACCGCCTCGTCGGTGCCGTAGGCGAGGCGCGTGGTCTCGCCGGCGAACATCTGCAGGCCGACCATTCCGTCGTCCGTCGCGTTGAAGGCATACTTCAGCATGCGGATCGCCGTGGGCGACTTCGTGAGGATCGTGCGGGCCATCGCGATAGCCTCGGCCTCGACATCGGCGTGGGCCACGACGCGGTTCACCGCGCCCATCTCGTACGCGCGCTGCGCGGAGTACTCCTCCGCGAGGAAGAACACCTCGCGGGCGAACTTCTGGCCGATCTGCTTCGCGTAGTAGGCGGATCCGTATCCCGCGTCGAACGATCCCACATCGGCGTCGGTCTGCTTGAACCGGCCGTGTTCGCGCGACGCGATCGTCAGATCGCAGACAGCGTGAAGCGAGTGCCCCCCGCCCGCGGCCCAGCCCGGAACGACGGCGATGACGACCTTCGGCATGAAGCGGATCAGCCGCTGCACCTCGAGGATGTGCAGGCGCCCGGCACGGGCCGGATCCGTCACGCTCGTCTCGTCCTCCGAGTATTTGTATCCATCGCGGCCGCGGATGCGCTGATCGCCGCCCGAGCAGAACGCCCAGCCGCCGTCCTTCGGGCTCGGGCCGTTGCCCGTCAGCAGAACGCAGCCGATGCGCGGATCCGTGCGGGCGATCTCGAGGGCGCGGTACAGCTCGTCGACGGTGCGGGGACGGAAGGCGTTGCGCACCTCGGGGCGGTTGAACGCGACGCGGGCGATGCGGCCGTCGAGCGAGACGTGCGACGTGATGTCCGTGTAGTCATCGGCCCCGGGCGCGAGCGCCCACTCGGCGGGATCGAACAGGTCGGAAACGGCGGAGGAAGTCACCCTTGAAGCCTACGCCCGGCTTCTGAGCCGCACCCACCGTACATAACGACGCAAATTCTGGGTTGACGTGTTCTCAGCACCGGTTCCCCAGCACCTCTCGCCGAAAAATCGCGTCGTTATGTACGGGGAGGAGAGGCATGATGGGAGCATGTTGCCCCCGCTCGCAGATATTCTCGCCACCCTTCGCGTCGTCTCCCTCCCGCTCACGACGACGTTCCGCGGCGTGAACCACCGCGAGGCGGCCCTCTTCGAGGGGCCGGAAGGCTGGGCCGAGTTCTCCCCCTTCCTCGAGTACGAGCCCGCCGAGGCCCGCACCTGGCTCGCCGCGGCCATCGACTTCGCCTACGAGCCGCAGCCCGCCGTGCACCGCGCGCGTATCGGCGTCAACGCGACCGTGCCCGCCGTCGACGCGGAGCGCGTGCCGGAGATCCTCGCCCGCTACGGATCCTGCCGCACCGCGAAGGTGAAGGTCGCCGAGCGCGGGCAGCTGCTCGCCGACGACGTCGCCCGCGTCGCGGCGGTGCGCGAGGCGCTGGGCGCGGAGGGGCGGATCCGCATCGACGCGAACATGGGCTGGAACGTCGACGAGGCCGAGCGCGCGCTCCATGCCCTCAGCGAGTTCGATCTCGAGTACGCCGAACAGCCCTGCGCGAGCGTCGAGGAGCTGGCGGAGCTGCGCTCTCGCCTGAAATCATGGGACATCCCGATCGCCGCCGACGAGTCGGTGCGCAAGGCGGAAGACCCGCTTCGGGTCGCTCGCGCCGGTGCGGCCGACCTCATCATCGTCAAGGCTCAGCCGCTCGGGGGCGTGCGCCGCGCGCTCGATATCGTCGAGCGCGCGGGGCTCCCGGCAGTCGTGTCGTCGGCCATCGACACGAGCATCGGCCTGTCGCAGGGGGCGCACCTCGCCGCCTCGCTGCCCGGGCTCGAGCACGACTGCGGCCTCGGCACGGCCGCCCTCCTGACCGCCGACATCACGTCCGCCCCGCTGATCCCGCAGGCCGGCGAGATCGAGGTCCGCCGCATCATCCCGGACGAGGAGCTCCTCGAGTCCCACGCCGTCCCCGCGGAGCGCCACTCATGGTGGGTGTCGAGGATCGGCGCCTGCTACGAGGCCGCGCGAACGAACAAGCTTTAGCCGAACGCCTACGAAATAACGAAGGCGCTCGCGCAAACCTTGTTCGTTCGGCGCGGGAGCGTTAGCGCTCCAGGAGCAGATCGATGATCTGGCCGAGCTCGTGGGTGCGCTGCTCGGCCATCGCCTCGGGGCTCAACCCCGCGATCGCCGCGCGCGACGAGATCTCACCCCAGACGCCCATGATGATGCGGGCGGCATCCGCCGAGGGCAGCCGTAGCCGCAGGCACTTGTTCTCGGTGACCTCGTCGATGAGCTGCACGATCTCGGCCGTCACTTCGTCGATCTGCGCGCGATAGGCCGCGGCGAATTCTCGGTCGCGCATCGCGTGGATGTTGATCTCGTTCATCAGCATCGTCGTGAGCCGGTCGTCGCCCACGACGTCGAGCGCGCGAATGATCACGGTGACGTCGGGCTCGTCGCACTCGACGGAGACCTCGTCGATCCGTGCGCGCACGGCGGCGACGCGCCCTCGCGCGACGACCGAGGCCAGCTCGAGGAACATCTCGTCCTTCGAGCCGAAGTTCGAGTAGAAGGCGCCGCGGGTGAATCCCGCGCGCTCGCAGATGCGCTCGACGGACGCTTCCCCGAGGCCGACCTCGGCGAACACCTCGGCCGCGGCATCGAGCAGCTTGGCCCGGGTCGCCTCGCGGCTGCGCCCCCTGGGTGCTTTCTGAGACTCGTTCATATCCACCCGCCCTACGATACACTTCTGTATTGGATACACATCTGTATCGAACTTTTCGGAGGCCCGTTCGTGTCTACCCTGCTGTCAACGCTCGGCCGATGGTCGTACCGTCATCCCTGGCGTGTGCTCGGCTCGTGGCTCCTGCTCCTGCTCGTCATGGGAGGCGCGGCGCTCGGCCTCAACAAGGGCTTCGACAACTCGATCTCGATCCCGGGTACCGAGGCGCAGGAAGGCCTCGAACAGCTCGAACGGACCTTCCCGCAGGTCTCGGGCACGGCGGCACAGTTCATCGTGGTGGCGGCCGACGGCGACAGCATCGAGGATGCCGACTACCGCGATCCGATCGAGGCCGCGGTCGACGAGTTCGCCGACTACGACGACATGTCGAACGCCACGTCTCCCTACGGAGACATGGTCGACGGCCTGGTCTCCGATGACGGTACCGCCGCGATCGTTCAGCTGCAGCTCGAGGGCCAATCCACCACGATCTCCGACGAGGTCAAGGATTCCATCACCGACCGCGTGCATGAGCTCAGCGATGAGCTGCCCGACGGATCGACGGTGAAGCTCGGCGGCGATCTCTTCGCATCGGAACTCCCCGCGATCAGCCCGACGGAAGCGATCGGCGTGCTCATCGCCCTGCTGGTGCTGATCGTCACGTTCCGCTCCTTCGTGATGGCGGGGCTCCCCCTCGGCGTCGCCCTCATCGGCGTGGGCGTCTCGCTTCTCGGCGTGGTCGCTGCGACGGCGTTCACCGACGTGTCGGCGACCACGCCCCTGCTCGCCCTGATGCTGGGTCTCGCCGTCGGCATCGACTACGCGCTGTTCATCGCGGCACGTCACCAGGATCAGGTACGCGAGGGCGTGGATCCGGAGGACGCGGCCGCGCGCGCGACCGGCACCGCCGGGTCCGCCGTCGTGTTCGCGGGTGTGACGGTGCTCATCGCCCTCATCGGTCTCGGCCTCGCCGGAATTCCCTTCCTCACCGTCATGGGCATCGCCGCGGCGGTCGCGGTCGCCGTCGCCGTCGCGATCGCTGTGACCCTGACCCCGGCGTTCTTGGGCTTCGCCAAGCACCGTGCGGCGGGCCGCGTACGGAAGGCCCGCCCGGACAAGCCTGCGAAGAAGGGCTTCGCCCGCCGCTGGGTGGGAATGGTCACGAAGCACCCCGTCGTCACGACTCTCGCCGTCGTCGTCGGCCTCGGCGTCGTCGCCCTGCCGGCGCTGCAGCTCGGCCTCGCCCTGCCGAACGCGGGCACGCTTCCCGAGGACTCCGAGGCCCGCCAGGCCTACGACCTCACCGGCGAGCACTTCGGTGACGGCTTCAACGGCCCGCTGATCCTCACGGGATCCATCATCACGAGCACGGATCCGGTGGGTCTCATGGACGACCTCGCTATGGCCGTCGAAGAGATCCCGGGCGTCAAGGAGGTCGCGCTCGCGACCCCCAACGAGACGGCCGACACCGGCATCGTCCAGATCATCCCCGAGACCGGCCCGTCGGATCCGGAGACGACGAAGCTCGTCCATGAGCTGCGCGACCATCACGACGAGTGGCAGGACGAGTTCGGCATCGACCTGACCGTGACGGGCTTCACGGCGGTCGCGATCGACGTCTCCGCGAAGCTCGGCCAGGCGCTGCTGCCGTTCGGCATCTTCGTCGTGGGCCTCAGCGTGATTCTGCTGATGATCGTGTTCCGCTCGATCTGGGTTCCGATCAAGGCCGCCGTCGGCTATCTGCTCTCGATCGTCGCCGCATTCGGCGTCGTCGCCGCCGTGTTCGAGTGGGGCTGGGGCGCCGACCTGCTGCACATCTCGAAGACCGGCCCCGTCATCGCGTTCATGCCGATCGTCGTCATGGGCGTGCTGTTCGGCCTCGCGATGGACTACGAGGTGTTCCTCGTCTCGCGTATGCGCGAGGACTTCGTCCACTCCCGCGCGAACACCCACGAGGCCGCCCGCGCCGCGGTGCGAAGCGGATACGCCGCGAGCGCCCGCGTCGTCACGGCCGCCGCCGTCATCATGTTCGCCGTCTTCGCCGCCTTCGTGCCCGAGGGCGACAGCAACATCAAGCCCATCGCGCTGGCGCTCGCCGTCGGCATCGCGGTCGACGCCTTCGTCGTGCGCATGACGCTCGTGCCTGCCGTCATGGCTCTGCTCGGAAAGCATGCCTGGTGGATGCCGAAATGGCTGGACCGGATCCTGCCCCGCTTCGACATCGAGGGGGAGGCCGTCGAGCGCGAGGACCGGCTCGCCGATTGGCCGGCGCCGGGTTCCACGGCCGCCGTCGCCGCCGAGGACCTCGCGATCTCGATCGACGAGATCCCCGTCGTGTCGGGTGTCTCCACCTCGGTCGAGCCCGGCGGTGCCCTCGTGATCTCGTCGTCGGATCCGCGCGCCGCCCGAGGCGTGCTGCTCGCGATCGCTGGTCGGATCGCCCCCGACGAGGGCAGCCGGCTGCGCGTCGCGGGGCACCTCCTCCCCGGCCGCGGCGCATGGGTGCGCTCGCACGTCGGCGTCGCTCTGCTCGCCGGTGACGCGGATCCGCTCGCCGCGATCCGCGAGGCCGCCCGCGGCTCCGACATCGTCGCCGTCGACGGCATCGACCTGCTCTCGCAGTCGAGCGCCGACCAGGCCGCGGCCGAACTGGCCGGCCCCGCAACGCTCGTTCTCGCGGCCGCGGATCCGGACGCCGCCGAGCGGTTCGCCCGCGATGCGGGCCGCACCGACATCACCATTCTCGATCTCGCCCAGCTCTCCGAGGTGATCGCATGACCACGTCCATCGAACGCGCCGGTACCCGCCGTCCCGTCACCTGGCTGACCATCGGCGGCGTCGCGCTGCTGCCCGCCCTTATCGGCGGAATCCTCGTGGCCTCCCTCAACAACCCGACCGAGCGCCTCGACAACATGTCGGCCGCGATCGTGAACCTCGACGAGGGCACCGAGATCGACGGCCAGCTCGCCCCGCTCGGGCGTCAGCTCGCCGCGGGACTCGTCGAGGGATCCGACGACGTCGACAGCAACATCGACTGGGTGCTGTCGAACAAGGACGACGCATCCGACGGCATCGACAACGGCACCTATGAGGCGGTCATCACGATCCCCGAGGGCTTCAGCGACGCGGCGATGAGTTCGGCGAACGCGATCCAGGGATCCGCCACGCCCGAGCAGGCGACGATCGAGGTGTCGACGTCCGACGACGCGCGTATCTTCGACCAGGCGATCATGCAGCAGATCTCGTCGATCGCGGCTGACACGATGAGCGCGACCCTCTCCGAGGCGACGCTCGAGAACGTGTTCGTCAGCTTCACCGACCTCGGCACCCAGCTGGGCGACGCGGCCGACGGCGCGATCCAGCTCGCCGACGGCGCGGCCTCGGCGGAAGACGGGGCGACGGCGCTCGCGGATGGCGCCACGGCCCTCGGCGACGGCGCGGGCGAGCTGGGCGACGGGATCCTCCAGCTCGCCTCCGGCGCGTACTCCGCCCGCGACGGCGCGCTGCTGCTCGCCGACGGCAATGGTCAGCTCGCCGACGGCGCGGCCGCTCTGTCGGGCGGGGCGCTCGCGCTCGCCGATGGGGCGACCGCGCTCGCGGGCGGCCTCGGCGAGTTCTCCGGCGGCGTGTCCTCGCTCTCGGACGGGGCGACCCGGCTGTCCGGAGGCGTCGCGGCGCTCGCGGAGGGCGCTCCCGGGCTCGCCGACGGCGCCGCGCAGGTGTCCGATGGCGTCGCCGCGCTGTCCACGGGATCCGCGGACCTCGCCGACGGCGCCTCCGCGCTCGAGGACGGGGTGTCGCCCCTCGTCGACGGGACCTCATCGCTTGCCGACGGCGCGACGCAGGTCGCCGACGGACTCTCCGCCCTCGACGGCGGCGCGAGCGACCTCGCGGACGGCGCCTCGCAGCTCGCCGAGGGCGCGGCACCGCTCGCCGACGGCGCAACCGGTGTGAAGGACGGCGCGGCTGGCCTCGCCGACGGAGCCTCGGACCTTGCCGACGGCGCGACCGAGCTGTCGAGCGGCATCACGCAGTTCACCGACGGCACGGCCTCGCTGTCCGACGGCACCTCGCAGCTCGCCGAGGGGCTGGATCAGCTCGTCCCCGGGGCCACGTCGCTCGCCGACGGCGCCTCCTCGCTCTCCTCCGGAGCATCCGGCCTGCAGGATGGCGCGTCGCAGCTGGCGGCCGGCACCGGATCCGTCGCCGACGGCCTCGGCGCCCTCACCGGTCTCGTCGACGGCACCGCGCAGGTGGCCGACGGTCTCGACGCTCTCGTCGCGTCGTGCACGGCCGACTGCGGCCCGCTCGAGGCGCTCGCTGCGGCCGCTCGTCAGAACGCCGACGGCGCGGCCGGCATCACGCCGCTCGCCGACGGCGCACGCCAGGCGGCCGACGGCGCCTCCGCCCTCGCCGGCGGAATCAACGACCTCGTGCCCGGCGCCGACAGCCTCGCCGACGGCGCGGCTCAGCTCTCGGGCGGACTCTCCGCGCTCGCGCCGGGCGCGCGCGACCTCGCCGACGGATCCGCGCAGCTCGCCGGCAGCGTCGGCCCGCTCGCCGAGGGCGCCACGGGGCTCGCCGACGGCGCGACCGACCTCGCCGACGGCGCGTCGTCGCTGTCGGGCGGAGCCTCGCAGCTCGCCGACGGAACCACTCGGCTCACGGGCGGGCTCGACCAGCTCGTCACCGGATCCACCGCCCTCGCCGACGGCATCGGCCCGCTGACCGACGGCGCGACACAGGTAGCCGACGGCGCGACCGATCTCGCCGACGGCGCCTCCGAGCTCGCGCCGGGGGTCTCGTCGCTCAGCGACGGGGCGAGCCAGCTCTCCGACGGGCTCGCCCAGCTCGCACCGGGAGCCTCGCAACTCGCCGACGGATCCACGGCTCTCGCCGACGGCATCGCCCAGCTGGCACCCGGCGCATCGCAGCTCGCGGACGGAGCCGGCCAGCTGGCCGACAACGCCCCGGCTCTCGTGAGCGGCGCCACGCAGCTCGCGGCGGGTGCGACCGAGCTCGGCGGCGGCGCGTCCCAGCTCGCGGACGGCGCGTCCCAGGCGCTCGTCGGAACGTACTCGCTCGCCGACGGCATCTCGCAGCTCGCCGACGGCGCGGCTGCGGCCGGCACCGGATCCGCCGCCCTCGTCGACGGCGCGACGCAGCTCGCGGATGGCGTGGGCGAGCTGGGCGACGGCATCGGTCAGCTCGGCGACGGAGCGACGGAGCTCGGCGACGGTCTCGGAACCGCCGTTGATCAGCTGCCGAGCTTCACCGATGACGAGGCCACCTCGCTCGCGACGTCGGTGCGCGCGCCGGTCGCGTCCGAGAGCTCGCTGTCGCTGTTCGGAAGCTCGGCGATCCCGCTCCTCGCCGCGATCGTGCTGTGGTTCGGCGGACTCGCGACATTCCTGGCGCTGCGTCCCGTCACCGCCCGCGCGCTCACCTCGCGTCGTTCGTCCGTCGCGCTCGCGCTGCGCTCGTTCCTGCCGGGCGGGCTCATCGGCCTGGTGCAGGGTGTGCTCGTCGGGGGGATCCTCGTGTGGGTCGGCGCGTATTCGTCCGGGTCCTCGCTGGCCCTCATCGGGATCTCGGCGCTCGTCGGCGTCGCGTTCGCGGCGATCCATCAGGCCCTCGCGGCCGTGCTCGGCGGCGTCGGGCGATGGATCGCGGCGATCGCCGGAGCCCTCGCGGTCGCCGTCAGCATCGTGTCGACGGCCCCCGGCTACCTGGTTTCGGCGGCGGGCATCCTCCCGACGGCACCGGCGCTGACGGCGTTCCTCGCGCCCATCGTTGGCGATAACGCCGCGTCGCCGGTCGCGGCGCTCGTGGTCTGGACGGTCGTCGCCCTCCTCATCACGGTGGTGGCCACGACGCTCCGCCGCACGACGACGGCCAGGGCGGCATTGGCGTAGGTCTCCCCTGTTTCCGTGACGCACATCACCACTCATGTAGAAGCTGAGGGCCGGTATACGTCACGGGAGACTAGACGCTATGAGTGGTTGAGCCTTGAGCGCACTGGGGAGTTCGTGCAGCGGCGCATGGGCTCCGGGATTGAGGAGATCGTCGCCTGGGCAACGCACCTGCCGGGCCCGGTCGCAGCGACGTATGAGGCAGGACCGACAGGGTTCGGACTCGCCCGTGCGTTCGCGGCCACCGGGGTGAGGTGCATGGTCGCGGCACCATCGAAGCTGCAGCACCCGGTTGGCGACAGGGCGAAGACGGACGCGCGTGATGCTGTGCGTCTGGCCGGGCTACGCAGCTCGGGATGCTGTTCGAGGAGCGGATCGAGCTAGTCGCGTGTGAAGGTAGCGTTGATCGCCGTCGAGGTCTTCTCAGATAGCTGGCGTAGGGACGTCCATCCTGACGGAGACCTCGATGCCTACCCGGCCAACGCCATGCTCAGAGCGCTACGCGCTCATCTGTGAAGAGCCCCATTCCGGCCGCCTCGCTTCCTCGCCGCTCGATCAGCCGCAAACATACCCCAGGTTGCGCAGACTAAAAAGAAGCCGATTTCTAAGGCGACCCAAGGAGCAGCGGACGACTGACTTGATCCCTTGGCCAGAGAGAAAAAAGCGAGAACGCCGGAAGCTCCCGATACAACTGCACCGACAAACAGAGGAAGGAAGCTCGCACGGTGACCACGTCGCCATGCTTCATCGCTGACCAGCATGGATCGAGTGCGAACCCCCAAAACATAGTTTCGAGGTAAACGACCCGAAAAACCCATCCAAGCAGAAAGAATGCATATGCAGTTTACAAGAAGAAAGAGAACTATTACGAGAACCATCTACGCAGATCACCTCTCGTCAATTTCCAAAAAATCGATTAAGAGAATTAAAACTTTCGAACCAAGTTCCTAGTGCGGCCGCTATCGAATCTGAGAGTGAGGTTCTTGAAACTTCGTCTTAGAAAATCACTTTCAGGCGTATGTGGCGCTGCAGCGACAACAGTAGCCCCAATCATAACCAACGCGAAGCTCCATAGCCCAATCGTGGCAATAATAAAACCGTGCAGCATGACATCCAAAGCGAGTGCAGCAAGCCTTCCTCTCGCTGGCGTGAGTATTAGGACACCAATGGCCAGCTCAATTAGAATCGCCCCCCAGGTGAGGATAGCAACACCGATAGGCTGGCTTGTCACCCAATGCATAACAGTGTAAATGAATCCAGAGGCACCGAACATAGGGTCTCTAACAGTGTAATATTCGGCTGAACCATTAAGCCAATCTTCAGTCCACAACTTTGAGACGGCGGCATGCAGATAGATCATCGACATCTGGACTCTTACCCCCAGAAGCCCCGCCAACGCTAAGCCGCTCAAAATAACCGGACGTGGCGTTTGCGGCTGTTTCCAATGCCACCGACGATCATCGGCAATAGCTATGAGCAGGAAGAACATTACCACAATTCTAGCAACCTGCTCACCTCCGTCGGGCAGCGTGATACTCCATCCGAGGGAGAAAGAAACCCATAAATGCAGGATTGCCGTGCATCGTGGAAGATACCCGATAACGACTGATAACAACATTGCTACCATTACCCATCGGCGAGTTTCCTGTGTCAGAATCTCTCCGCCAAGACAGTAGAGCGTGATCTGTCTGTAACCTCCACACCTCGGCCCTTCATCGAGACCGATTACTGTCTGCAACAAGGAGTCAGGGGTGGTAAAAACCAAGATGGACATCTGCGCAAGAGCTACAATGCTTCTTCCTGCACCGAACCAAGGCGACCGAGGCTCGAAGGTAGCCAAGAGTTTATTCAGGTTACCCATTATCCCACTTCTCCGTATCACAAACAACCATGGCGTGAGCGGTGCTCTGTATTCGCAAATCGCCGCTTTGTTCGAAATCGCGATACAACCACGGAGTAATAGTTTCCGAGGTTAGGATGATGTTTCCACATAGGCTTATCTTGCGCGCAATATTGTCTACGCGAACCGGTGATCTCTGCGAAGCTTCGAGGAGGCAATCTTGTGATATACCTGAACATTCTTCCCACTCCAAGTCGGTGTTCGCAACGAGCATGGCAATCTCGGGGCCCTGCGCACGCTGGTCTCGAGAAATTCCATAAAGATTTTCCCGACGAGCTTGAGGCGTCGCGAGCAGAGACTCAGCGGTTGCACCGTCATACACTCCTGCTTTGAGCTCTTGCGAGCTCTTAGTGAAGTATGACCACCCTTGCGGAAAAGTCTCCGCGAATATCTCCTTTATGGACTTGGTTACTTGACTGTCACTCAATACGTTTGTGGGCCACGCAGAAGCAATTCCGCAAATAAATAGACAGAAAATCAGCGTCGACGTGGCCCAGAAAGCAATTTTTTGCACCGAAAAACTCGATCTTATTACTATCTCCAGGATGCCAATATTTATACTATTTAAGTGTTCGTGCTATTTCTGCGGAGAACGCTTGGAGGTCGAATTCCGTCCCAGTTTCTTCGGGGAGATACGCGTTATACGCGGCCACGATGGTGACTCCAACAGCCCCGCCAATCACGGCTATGAATACGACCGCGAAACCTGCCACAAAAACCAGAGTTGGGCCGACGCAATCAGGGTGGAAGTTGCCGGGTGCTTGCTGCTCGGCAAGCGTTCCAACGATGGCTCGAAACTTCTGAATCGCCTCTTGGACCTCATATGGGTCACCGGACTGTAGCTGGACCGTAATTTCTCCGTTGAAATTCGGCTCGATGTCGAGCAGAGCAGCCACCACGGCGTCGATGTCATCATCACTTATACCGTCGGCAGGAGCGGGAACTAGCTTTCGGGCCAGTTCCGGATAGGCATCAGCTATTCGCCCCTTGCCGAACATAGTAAGTGCAATTATGTCTCGATCAGAGTACGTTTCCGATGTGACTCGTACCGTCGCGGCTCGATTCTCTGAGACAACAGACTGCGGGCCCTGCGGCCCGGTCGCAGCATTGGCCACGGTCGCTGTGGCAACCAGCGAGAGCGTGGTGGCCAGGGCAATACACGCCTTCGCGATCCAAGATTTACTCACGATGCCTCCGTTCGTTGTACAGACGCAACGTCTTTGCTGCGTCCTTGAGGAAAGGCCAACTTCATTACTTGAGGGTTGTCAACAGTACATCGGAATGTTACATACAGGCATCGACCTGGAGGCGTGCTCGCTCAGGCGTTCCGCCCGCGACTATCGGATTGGGTCGCGATGTGTCTTCGGTTCCAGCCGTCACGGCAGACACAAGCTCGCCGCCGACCGGATCGGCGCCTATGTCGCCCTGACCCCGTCGGAGTCCTCGTCCGGGGCATTACGGGCACTGGGCGGGATCGCCAAGACCGGCACGGCCACGCCCGGCGGCTGCTGCTTGAAGCGGCCTGGCATCACCGGCCCGCTTACCGTCCCACCTCGCCGGTCATGCGCGCCCGGTGGGGACCGTGCCAGCGCCGCAGCACGGGTGCGAGGTCACGCGAGCAACCAGCGACTCCACGACCGCTGGGGCGGGTTCCAAGCTCGCCGGAGGCACAGTGTTGTCGCCAACGCCGCGATCGCCCGCGAGCTCGCCGGCTGGTGCTGGTCCTTGGCCGTCATGACCTGCCCCGGTCCCTGCTTCCGGTCGTCGACGGTGGTGACGGCAGCATCCGGGCGACTCGCGACATGTCCTATGAGCAACTCGTCCGGCTGGCTACGCTCGTTCTCTGGACTCGCGTGAACGCCCCGCCGAACAAACCGTCATGCGGTATCCAACCCGCGCACATCAGAGTGACAACGCGTCGAGCACGACACGCGCGTCACCACCCGACACGACCGGAACGAGCGAACGTCGCCGCCGATGGGCACGGCGTCCGCTCACCCCTGCCCGCTTGACAAACGCACGTCCATATCAGGGCAGGACCGACCGGCGCTCGTGGAGGAAGGAGCGGTGGGCCCAGAGGATCCCCGCGAGGAGCGCCGCCAGGACGAGCAGCGGACGCGCGGGCGGTGCGAGAAGCTGCGCCAGCCACCATGTCGCCAGGAGGAAGAGGTGCGTGCGGATCCACCACGCGACCACGACGACCGCGCTCATGTCACCCGCGGGAGTGTTGATCGGCCCCATCAGCGCGTCCGGCGGGCGGAACCGGTAGGCCGCCGGAATCAGCAGCACGAGCGCCGCCGCGACGACGAGGATCGCGGCGAGTGCGTTCCACATCCCGGCGCTCGCGGTGAGCCCCGCCAGCAGGCCGATCGCCGCGACCGCCGCCGGGAGAGCCACGTGTGCCCAGGCGGCCCGTTCGAGCGGCGGGTCCAGGTGGTTCGGCCGCCCAAGGTTCTCGGCGTGGATGCGCAGGCCCCCGGCCGCCCGACTCGCACCGACCGTCACGAGGGCGACAGCCGCGAGCGACCAGTTCGTGTGCGGCGCGGCGGCGAGGATCCCGCTGCCGAGCGCGATGAGCAGGGCCGCGGCCGCGAGATCCGGCCAGCGGCGGATCCCGCCGACGAGGTCGCGCGCGAACACGGCGCGCAGCAGAGTGGATCCGCCGTTCGCAGCCTGCGGGAGTCCCGCGCGGATGCGCGCGGCTGCGCCGTGCCCGATGGGAGCGTCGTCGGCGCGGGCGGGCGCATCCGTAGCGGCCTGCGCTGTCGGCGTCGCGCCGTCTGATCTTCCGAGCACTCGCGACAGCGGCAGCCGCCGGAAGAAGCGCGGCGCACGGTCGCCGAGGACGCCCGCCGCGGTGCGCAGGTCGAGCGTGGTGGCAGCGGAACGCGCGCGATCCCACCGATCGGCCCGACGGCGCAGGAGCTCGCCCCGGGTGCGCGCGAGCAGGATCCGCTGCGCCGCGAACGCGGTCGCCGCGAGCACGATCAAGGCGAGCGCCGCGGGGACGAGGAGCCCGGCGTCCACCAGCGCCGCGCACCACAGCGGCGGGAGCGCGACCATCGCCCAGGGCGCGACCGTGCCATCCGCGATCGCCCATGCTGCGAGCGCGACGGCGGGGACGACGAGGAGCCCGAAGCGGCGATCCGTCTCCCCCAGGATCCAGGCCAGGAGCGCTCCGATACCCAGACCCGCACCGCCGAGCGCGCCGCCGACGATCGCGACCCCGGCGCCCGGATCCGGGGGCTGCACGGGCGCGAGCACGATCGCTCCGACGAGGGCGCCGACCGACGCGAAGACGAGCGTGAGCAGCGCCGGTCGCCAGCGCGCGAACGCCGTGCGCGGAGCGGGCCCTGCGAGCACGAGGTCGACATCGGCGACCGAGAACGCCGATGGCCCCCGCGATCCGCCCGCGACGAAGAACGCCGCGCTCAGCGCGAGGCCCGCGATGACGAGCGAGACGGGTGATTCGGCGCCCGCGCCCCAGCCGTCACGCGACGCGATGAGGACGGGGGTGCCGTAGATGAGCGCGACGAGCACGACCGTGTAGACCGTGAGCGCCCTCTCGCTGCGCGGGATCCGCGAGCGCGATTGCCGCAGACGCAGAGCGCTCGCGATGCGGGCGCGGCCCTCGCGCGGCGACAAGCTCATGCGCGCTCCGCAGCGGGCCGCGGCACGAACGTCACGCGCCCTCCTCGAGCGTCACGACGCGGTCGGCGATCCGCTCCCGCAGGGCGTCGTCGTGGGTGGCGATGAGGATCGAGGATCCCTCGTCACGCCGGGCCGCGAGGATCTCGCCGAGCGCCTCGCGGTAGGACGTGTCGAGGCGTTGTTCGGGTTCGTCGAGCACGAGCAGGCGCGACGGCCGGGTCAGCGCGAGCGCGAGGAAGGCCAGCTGCCGCTGCCCCGACGACATCTCGTCGATGTAGCGCGTCGCCAGATGCAGGGCGCCGAGTCGCTCGAGCTCGGCGTGGGTATCGCTGACGTTCCAGAGCCGGCCGAGGAAGTCGAGGTGGTCGCCGAGCGTCAGGTCGTCGTAGTAGCCGGGGGCTCCGAGGAGCTCGCTGACGTCGGCGCGGAAGGAAGCATCGCGGTCGTCGGGTTCTCGTCCGAACACCGTCACGGATCCGCTGCTCGGCGATAAGCGACCGCACACCATGCGCAGCAGCGTCGTCTTCCCGGATCCGTTGGGCCCGACGAGCGCCGTCGCGGACCCCTCGGCGACGGAGAACGAGGTCTCGGCGAGAATCGCCGCGCCATCCATGACCCAGCTGACCGTGTTGACCTCGACCGCCGCCATTCCCCCACCCTACCGAGGCCGCTACGTTGGTCGCGTCTCGGCGAGCGCCTCACGGGCCGATGCGCGCACCGTGGCAGCCACCGCGACCGATGACGCGGCCACGGCGACGGCGAGCAACAGGATCCATCGATCGGTGACGAGCCCCAGCGCCGCGGCTCCGCCTGCCGTCAGCACGACGCGGGGAAGCTGCATCAGCACGTCGGCCGTCGTCGAGGTGCGACCCTGCAGACGCGACGGCGTCGCGTCTGCACCTCGGTGACGTACGCGACGACCGCGGCGGTGAAACCCAGCCCGACGAGCGCCATGCCGGGGATCGTCCCCCAGACGCTCGGCCCGAACATCGGCAGGATTCCGACCGCCAGGCCCAGGATGCCGAGCGCGATCACTCTCGGCCGGCCGATCCTGGACATGAGCGTCGAGACGGTGAGACCGGCTACGAGACCGCCGACGCCCGAGATCGCCTCGATCGGCCCCATCCAGACGGCGGGCGCGCCCATCCGCTGCAGCACCGCGAACCCCGCCGAGCTCGTCAGCGCCGATGTGCACGTCGCGAGCACCAACGCGAGCGTCATCCGTCCGAGCGGCGGCGTCCGCGCGACGTGCCGGAAGCCTGCCGTCACCGAGCGCCAGAACGGATCCGGGTCGTCCTCGACGGGCGCTTCCTCGAACCGCGTCACGAGGATCACGATCCCCGCAACGACGAAGCAGACGACGGCCGCGACGACGATCGGTTTCGGCCCGGTCCAGACATAGACGCCGGCCGCGACGAACGGCAGGGCGAGCCGGAGCACCTGGTCGATCGACTGCAGCAGACCGTTCGCCCTGCCGAGGTCGTCGTTGCTCAGAACGTCGCGAAGGATGCCCGATCGGCAAGCCGAAGCGGCAAAACCCACCGTCGCGTATGCGAGGACGGCGATGTAGATCCACCAGAACTGCGAGGGGTCGTCGATGAGAAGCAGCGGTACGAGGCACGCTGCGCCCGCAAAGCAAGCGACCGCGAACATGACGCGGCGCGAGCTGCGGTCCGCCAATCGGCCGAGCAACGGCGCGAAGAAGGCCGGAACGCCGAAGATCGCGAACGTGCCGGAGGCCAGGCCGGGATTCCCGGTGAGGTCCTGGATCCAGACGGCGAAGATCACCATCATCAACGAGTCGGCGACGTTCTCGAACGACCAGCTCGTGAGGATCCCGGCGAACGCTCGGCCGCGCAGGCCGGCGCGCGGCGCGCTCACGGCTGTTCCACCCACTGCGCCGAGAGGAAGCGCACGAAGCGGGAGCCCTCGGGCGCCGTCTCGGGGGTGCGGCTCTCCTGCTCGCGGTCGAGCACCGCCTGCACCTCAGCGGCGAGACCCGCATATTCGTCGCGGGTCATCCAGTAGCCCGCCGTGTGCATGTGGGAAGAGCGCACCCATTCCGGGTCCTCGTCCGGCGCGGCGGCCATGAAGCGCTCGAGGCTCGCGAGCGATTGCTGTAGTAGAGCTCGCGCGCCGGCCATCGCGCTGACGAGGTCCTCGCGGTCTCCGCCCTCGGCGTCGAGCACGAGCGTGATGTCCCGCGCCTTCCAGGGCTTCTCGCGGCCGCGCCGCTCGGCCTGCTCGACGACGCCGAACTTGGCCAGTTGCCGGAGATGGAACGAGCAGCTCGCGACGGACTCCCCCGTCAGCTCCGCGGCCTCGGTTGCGGTCAACTCCCGCCCGCTGCGCAACAGGTCCATGAGCCGCAACCGCAAGGGGTGAGTCAGCGCTTTGATCTGCTCGGACCGGCTGAAGGTCTTCTTCTCCATCCCCCTAGGGTGCCATCCTAAAGACTTCTTTAGCAAGATATCTTTAGGATCTTTTCCGTCTCGGATACGACGGATGGGCGCCCGCCGTGCGGCGGGCGCCCATCCGGGAGGTCGCGGTTACGCCACGACCTTCTTCTTCAGCAGGCTCACGATCGCCGCGGTGATGACCGTGCCCGCGAGCAGCGCGACGAGGAAGCCCCAGATCGGGCTGATGGCGAACGCCACGAAGAGACCGCCATGCGGCGCCTGGGATCCGACGTGGAAGAGCATCGCGAGGAAGCCCGTCACGGCGCCGCCGACCATCGAGGCCGGGATGACACGCAGCGGATCGGCGGCGGCGAACGGAATCGCACCCTCCGAGATGAACGCAAGACCCATCGGCCAGGCCGCGATGCCGTTCTGGCGCTCGGCGGCGGTGAACTTCCGGCGCGCGAACACCGTCGACGCGAGCGCCATGCCGAGCGGCGGCACCATGCCCGAGATCATCACGGCGCCCATGATGTAATACGGGATCGGGTTGTCGGGCGAACCGTCGGCGAGCGATGCGACGGCGAAGGCGTACGCGACCTTGTTGATCGGGCCGCCGAGGTCGAAGCACATCATGAGGCCCAGGATGATGCCGACGACCGGCAGCAGGCCGGAGTTCGCCAGGTCGGTCAGCCCGCCCTCGAGCAGGTTCATGAGGGCGGCGATCGGGCCGCCCAGCACCAGCAGCAGGAGGCCCGACGCGAAGATCGAGGCGAGCAGCGGGATGATCACGACCGGCATCAGGCCGCGCACCCAGCGCCACACCTTGAGGTTGCCGAGCCACCAGGCGGCGAGGCCCGCGAGCAGACCGCCGACGATGCCGCCGATGAACCCGGCGCTCATCAGCAGCGCCACGGATCCGGCGACGAAACCGGGCGCGATACCGGGCCGATCGGCGATCGCGAAGGCGATATAGCCGGCGAGCGCCGGGACCAGGAACGCCATCGACGCGTTGCCGATCGCGAACGACACGGCACCGAGGTATTGTGCGAGGCCGCCGTCCGGCAGGTTCCAGAGGGCGTTGTTCACGACGATGTCGCCCGCGACGCCGTTGATCTCGTATCCGCCCAGCAGGAAGCCGAGGGCCATCAGCAGACCGCCGCCCGCGACGAACGGGATCATGTAGCTGACGCCCGTCATGAGAATCCGCTGGATCCGCTTGCCGAAGCTCTCGTCGGCCTTCGCGGGCGCGACGGAGGCGGATCCCGACACGCGTTCGGCGTTCGGGTCTCCGGAGGCGGCGACGGCGAGGTCGATGAGTTCGGCGGCGTGCTCGATACCGGCCTTGACGGGGCGGCGGATCACGGGCTTGCCTCCGAAGCGGCCCGGCTCGCGCACGTCGACGTCGACCGCGAAGATGACGGCGTCGGCGTCGGCGATCACCTGCGGGTCCAGGGGCTCATAGCCGCTGGACCCCTGCGTCTCGACGTGGAACTCGACGCCGGCCTCCTGCGCGGCCTTCGTCAGGCCGTCGGCCGCCATGTACGTGTGCGCGATGCCCGTGGCGCAGGCCGTGACGGCGACGATCTTCTTCGTACCGGCGGTGGGTACGGAGGCGGCCGGTGCGGCGGCCGCCTCCGATTCGGAACCCTCGCCGATCGCATCGCGCACGATCGCGACGGCCTCGTCGGCGGTCGCGGCGGCGCGGAGTGCGGCGAGGAAATCCTCGTCCATGAGGTGGCGCGCGAGCTGCGAGAGCACGGCCAGGTGCTCCTCGGCGGCGGTGTCGGGCGCGGCGATCATGAACACGATGTCGCTGAGGTCGCCACCGCCGAAGTCGACGCCCGGCTTCAGGCGAGCGAAGGCGAGCGAGGCCTCGTTCACGGTCGCGGTCTTGGCGTGCGGGATGGCGATGCCGCCGGGCAGGCCGGTCGCGTCCTGCTCCTCGCGCGCCCATGCGGCGGCGAAGAGCTCCTCGGCGTCGCCCGCGCGCCCCTCGGCGACGAAGCGTGCCGCGAGCGCGCGCAGCACCTGTTCCTTATCGGCGCCCAACTCGACATCGAGGCTGACGAGCGCCGGCGTGATTGTTGACATGGGTGGTCCTTACAGGGTCGTGAGAGCGACTTCGCCCTCGGGGAGGTCGGCGGGCGTCGCGAGTCGCGTGCCCGGAAGGGATGCGGTGGCGGATCCGTGCCGCACCGCGGATTCGAGGGCCGCGGCGTCCTCGGCCCCGGAGACCCGCGCGAACAGGTAGCCGGCGAGCGAGCTGTCGCCCGCTCCGACGGTCGACCGCACGCGCACTCCGGGAGGGATGCTCGCGTGCGTCGCGCCGTCGGCCGTGACCAGCACGGCCCCGTCGCCGCCGAGGGTGACGAGCGCGGATCCGACGGCGGCGGGCACGAGCGCGCGGGCGATGCGCGCGACGTCGGCCGGGTCCGTCTCGGGCTCGACTCCCGCGAGCTCGGCGAGCTCGATCTCGTTCGGCTTGATGAGGTCGGGGCGCCCTGCCGCGACCGTCGCGGCGAGGGCGGATCCGGAGGCGTCGACCGCGATGAGCGGCGAGTTCGCCGCGCGGGACCGCACCGCCTCGATGACGCGCACATAGAAGTCGTCGCCGGCACCGGGGGGCAGGGATCCGCACAGGGCCAGCCAGTCGGCGCCGTCGCTCGCGGCGAGGACGGCGTCGATGAGCGCCTCGCCCGCCTCGGCGGACAGCTCGGGCCCCGGCAGATTGAGCTTGGTCGTCTCCCCCGCCGGATCGGTGATGGTGAGATTCGCCCGAGCATGCCCACTGATCGGCACGGTAATCATCGGCACCGAATTCTTGTCATTCGTGTCGCCGAACTGCGAGCGAAGCGTCGCGGCATAGGGGTCCTCCGGCGCCAGCGGGAGGACGGCCGTTACCTCGGCCCCCGCGGCGGCGAGCACGCGGGCGACGTTGATGCCCTTTCCCGCGGCGTCCTCGCGGATCGCGGTTGCCGCCTGCACTTCGCCGACCGCGAGCGCCGCGGGGAGCGACACCGTGCGGTCGAGCGCGGGATTCATCGTGAGTGTGACGATCATGCGACCCACACCTCCGCGTCGTCCGATTCGAGGGCCGCCGCGAGGTCCGCGGGCGGCTCGGCGTCGGTGACGACGACATCGAGGTCGTCGAGACCGGCGAAGCGGGTGAGCGACTCGTCACCGAACTTCGACGAGTCGGCAAGGACGATCACCCGGCGCGCGGCGCGCACCATGGCGTTCTTGACGGCGGCCTCCTCGACGTCCGGCGTGCTGAGGCCGAAATCGGCGGAGAGCGCGTTGGTGCCGATGAAGGCGACGTCGGGACGCAGGCGTTCGATGGCCCGCACGGTGTCGATCCCGACGGCGGCCCCGGTCACCGAGCGCACCCGCCCCCCGAGCACCGTGAGCGAGATCCCCTCGCGACCGGCGAGCGCCGCCGCGTGCGCGACGGCGTTCGTGACGATCTGCACGGATCCGGCCGCGAGCCTCGCGAGAAGCGGATCCAGCAACGCGCCGGTCGTGGTGCCGGCGTCGATCAGGATGGACCCCCGGAACCCGACCGGGATCGCGAGCGCCGCGCGCTCCGCGATCCGCTTCTTCTCGTCGCCCTGCGCGGCAAGGCGCTCGCCCACACCGCGCTCGACGAGGCTCGCGCGGCGGACCGCGATCGCGCCGCCGTGCACGCGCTGCAGGGATCCGGCTTCTTCGAGCGCCTGCAGGTCGCGGCGCACCGTCTCGGTCGTGATGTCGAAGCGCTCGGCGAGTTCGCGCACCGATACCCGTCCCGCGTCGCGCACTGCGCGGGCGATGAGATCCAGCCGCTCTGCCTGATACATAACCCACACGCTACAACACAAACAAAGCTAAAACAACATACTTGCGCAGAAAAGGGGCCCCGCCCTGCGGCGAGGCCCCATCCCATGCGAACGAACAAGCTTTATCCGAGCGCCTACGTTATTTCGTATCCGTTCAGCGAAAGCTTGTTCGTTCGAGGTCGTCTCAGTCCGGCAGGCCCGCGTACGAGTGGAGGCCGTCGAAGAAGACGTTCACGATCATGTAGTTGAACAGCACCGCTGCGAAGCCGACGATCGAGAGCCACGCCGAGCGGGTACCGCGCCAGCCGCGCGTCGCTCGGGCGTGGATGTATCCGGCGTAGAGCACCCAGATGATGAAGGTCCAGACTTCCTTGGTGTCGAAGCCCCAGTAGCGACCCCATGCATCCTGCGCCCAGATCGCTCCGGCGATGAGGGTGAAGGTCCAGAAGATGAATCCGATGATCGCGACGCGGTACGCGAGCGACTCGAGGTTCTCGGAGCTCGGTATCGTACGCAGCAGGTTCTTCTTCTCGTCGCGCTCCGGGGCTTCCCCGACCAGCCGCTCACGCCGCGTCTGCAGCAGCTGCAGCACGCTGAGCGCGAAGGACAGGGCGAGGAACGCCGTCGCGAGCGACGCCACGAAAACATGGATGACGAGCCAGTTCGACTTCAGCGGATCCGAGAGCGGCGTGATCGGAGCGTAGATGTTCGGCATCGACGCGGCACCGAGAAGCAGCGTCACGAGACCCGTCATGAACGCGCCGACGAAACGCAGGTCCTTCCAGAACAGCGCGCCGAGGTACACCGCGGTGAAGAGCATCGTCGACGTCATCGCGAACTCGTACATGCTCGACCACGGCACGTGGCCGTCGCCGATGCCACGCAGGATCACCGCGACGAGGTGCAACAGGAACGCGATGCCCGTCAGCGTCGTGCCGATGCGCGCCATCACGTTGTTCGTATGGGCGACCGGCTCATCCGCCGGTGCCGCAGCGACGGGCGCGCCGCCCACGACCGCCAGCTCGCGATCGCGCTGCTTGATCGAGGAGTCGGAGCGCTTGGCGAGGTCCATCGAGTAGCAGATGAACGCCAGCGCGTACACGGCGATCGCGGTCCACAGCGAGATCACCGACCACGTGTCGAAGGCGACTGCGTTTTCGTGCATGACGTGAATCCTATTCAGCGAAGTTCGGAAGTGTGTGCGTCGGCGAAGTCGTCGACGGCGCGGCGGATCGCGGGGTCCTCGCCGCGAGCGAGGCCCGCATACTCGACCCGCGAGCCCTCGCCGTCGGCGGTCACCTTCACCCACATGCGCCGACGCGGCACCAGGAGGGCCGTGATGAGGCCGCCGACGATCAGGATGGCGAAGGCGAGAACCCACAGCTTCGTGCCGTCGTGGTGCACCTGCAGCGAGACGAAGCGCTTGACCGACTCGGTCAGCCCGATCTTCGAGAGGTCGGCGCCCTCGGGCGTCTCGTCCTCGAAGGTGATGGATCCGCGACCGCCCGGCAGCTCCACGGTCTCACCGGGCGTGAGCTGAAGCGACGTGACCTCCGAGTCGGGACCTGCGATCTCGGTCATGCCGCTCGGATCGAGCTCGTACACGGAGCGCGGCACGCCGTCGTCGATCCCGAGGTCACCGACGTAGGCACGGAACGTCAGCACCGGGTTGTAGAGGTCGGCGTAACCCGATGTGAGCGCGCCCGATTCGAGCTCGGCCGCGGTCGGGTAGAAGAAGCCGATGAGGCCCAGCTGCTCGTCGAGGCCGTCCGGAACCTTCACGACGCCCGTCGAGGTGAGGTTCTTGTCGCTCGACGGCAGGAATGGCACCGAGCGCTTGAAGACGACCTCGCCGTCGGCGTTCTTGACCGTGATCGTCGGGGCGTATCCGTTGCCGAGCAGATAGATGTCGTCGCCGTGCACCCCGAGCGGGTGGTTGACCCGCACGGACCCGCTCTCCTCGCCGCCGTCCGTGTCCCGGATCGTCACGTTCGCCGAGAAGTCGCCCGCCTGGCCGGATCCGCTCTGCCCGAAGGGCACGTACGAGACGTCGAACGAGTCGAGCGTCATCGAATAGGGGGTGAGCGCGTCGTCGCCGACGAGGCGGCCCTTGTTCATCGACGAATAGTTGATGAGCGAGTTCACGAAGGTCTCGCCCTCGACGATCACCGACTGACCCGTGTACTTCACCTGGCCGCCGATGCCGACGCAGATCAGCACGCCGACGAGCGCGGCGTGGAAGACCAGGTTTCCGGTCTCGCGCAGGTATCCGCGCTCGGCAGAGACGCTGGATCCGTACCGCTCGGTGCGGTAGCCGAGGCGCTTCAACCGCTTTTCGGCGGCCTCGAGAGCGGCCTCCGGCTCCGCCGCGACGGTCTCCTCGCGGAAGTCGGCGAGGCGGTTCAGGCGCGCGGGGGTGCGCGGCGGCTTTTGGCGCAGCGCCTTCAGGTGGTGCTTGGTGCGCGGCAGGATGCAGCCGATCAGCGAGACGAACAGCAGCAGGTAGATCGCGGAGAACCAGGCTGAGCTGTAGACGTCGAAGAGCTGCAGCTTGTCGACGAGGTCGAACCAGTCGGGGTTGTCGCTGCGCCACTGCACGACGCCGTTGGGGTCGGCGGAGCGCTGCGGGAAGATGGATCCGGGGATCGCCGCGACGGCGAGCAGGAGCAGCAGGACGATCGCGGTGCGCATGCTCGTGAGCTGGCGCCAGCCCCAGCGCAGCCACCCGACGACGCCGAGCTTCGGGTCGTTGACACCCGCGGCGGACGGCGCGGCGTCATAGTGGTCGGCCGGACGCTTCGGATCGTTCTCAGATCGGGAGGTTGACACCGCCGATCACCCCCTGCATTCGGGTCATGATGAGGCCCCAGATCCCCGACACCATGAGGGCACCGATGAGGATCAGCAGGGATCCGCCGATGATGTTGATGGTGCGCACGTGGCGGCGCATGAAGGCGAGCGACTTCGTCGCCCAGCCGAGGCCGAGCGCGACGATGAGGAAGGGGATCCCGAGCCCGAGCGAGTAGGCGAGGCCGAGAAGGGCGGCGCGCCACACATCGCCGGTGTTCCACGACAGGCTCATGATGACCGCCAGCGTCGGGCCGATGCACGGCGCCCAGCCGAGGCCGAGCGCGAGGCCCAGGAGCGGAGCCCCGACGAGGCCGAGGTTCGAGCCCAGCTTCAGCTTCGCCTGGCGCTGCGCGAAGCCGAACAGGCCGAGGAAGACGAGCCCCATGACGATGACGATCACTCCGAGCACCCGCGTGATGACGTCGTTGTACTTCAGGAAGAACAGCCCGAGGCCTCCGGAGAAGATGTTCATCGCCATGAACACGACCGTGAAGCCCGCGATGAACAGCAGCACGCCGCCGAAGAGACGGCCGCGCGGGGCGAGCTGGCCCTGCTTGTCCTTCGGCAGGACCGCGCCCGAGATGTAGCCGAGATAGCCCGGCACGAGCGGCAGCACGCAGGGCGAGAGGAACGAGAGCAGGCCCGCGACGATCGCGATGGGGATCGCGGCCCAGAGAGCTCCTGCGCCGACGAGCTGCTCGAGGCTCACGCCGCCTCTTCGAGAACGTCGTCGACGAGCGTGTTGAGCACCGAGGGCGAGTCGATCGCGCTGATGATGCGGGCGGCGACGCGCCCCTCACGGTCGAGCACAAGGGTGATCGGGGTCGCCTGCAGGGGCGTCGCGGCGGCGAAGGCGAGCTTCGCTTCGCCGCTCTTGCCGTCGATGAGGCTGGGGTAGGTGATGCCGAACTTCTCGGCGAACGAGCGTGCCGTCTCGGCCTCGTTCTCGACGTTGATGCCGACGAAGGCCACGTCACCGTCCTGGTGGTCCTGCCAGACCTTCTCGAGGTGCGGCGCCTCGGTGCGGCACGGCGCGCAGTCGGCGTACCAGAAGTTCACGACCGTGACCTTGCCGGCTGTGTCGTCGCTCGACAGCTCGTCGCCGTGCTCCGTCACGCCGGACCATGCGACGGGCTCGCCGCGATCGTCAGGCGCGATCTCCTGCACCTGGAATTCGCCCGAGATGTATCCTTTGCTGTCGCCGGACAGGTACTGCTCGGCGACGGGGTCGTTCGTGCAGGCGGCGAGCGTCGCACCGAGCGCCACGATCGACGCGAGCGCAGCGGCGCGACGGATCAGATTCTTCGAGGGCACGACCCTAATTCTACGGACTGTAGTAGTAGGAGGAGGCTGAGTGCTCTCAGCGCCCGCGGCGCCCGCGGATCCGCGACACGAGAGCGGCGATCGCGCGCCAGCCGATGAGGAAGACGGCGAGCACGACGAGGGTGACGATGAGGAACGGTACGGCGAAGCCGCCGCCGGTGAGAACGCGCAGGGCCATACCACCGCCTGCCGCGAGGATCCACACCGGGACGCCGGTGCGCAGCGGCGCCGCCGGGTTCCTCCATGCGAGGCTCACGAGCCAACCGACCGCGCCGCCCACGACGAACGGCCACGCGACGCTCACGAGGGTCGCGGCGTTCACGCTCTCCTCGTGGCTCGACATGCCGATGCCCGCGAAGGCGACGATCAGCACGAGGTCGATGAGGGCGGGGATCCACGGGCGGGTGCGCATTCCTTCACGGTACCGTGGTGAGCATGTCCGCTGAGCGCCTCCACCTCGTCCGCCACGGAGAGGTTCACAACCCCACGCACGTTCTGTACGAGCGGATCGACGGCTTCGGCCTGAGCGAGGCCGGCCGGGAGATGACGCGGGCCGCGGCCGCACATCTGAAGGATCGTCCCGTGACGCGCCTCGTCAGCTCGCCGTTGCAGCGCACCCAGGAGTCGTCCGAGCCATTCGCGGAGCGGTTCGGCCTCACCCCCGTGCTCGACGAGCGCGTCGTCGAGCCGTGGAACTCGTTCGCGGGCAAGCGGATGAAGAAGGCAGTGCTGAATCCGCTCAACTGGCGGCTGCTGATCAATCCGTCGAAACCCAGCTGGGGTGAGCCGTTCTCATCGATCGCGGAGCGCATGCTCAAAGGCATGGCCGCCGCGTGGGATGAGACCGAGTCGGGCGACGTCGTCATCGTCTCGCACCAGGCGCCGATCTGGATCGCGCACCTCGCGGTCGCGGGCGAGAAGCTCGCGCACTCCCCCACGACGCGCCGGTGCGCGCTCTCGAGCGTGACGAGCTTCACTCGTCGCCCCGACGGATCCTTCGAAGAGATCGCCTATGCGGAGCCGGCCGCGGCGGGAGTCGACCTCGGCGCGGTCTGACCCGGTTCCGGTGACGCAATCTGCTCTCCCGCGGCAACGAACAACGATCTGCGCGACCGGAACGACGGGGCGGGCGGGCTACGCCCCGGGTCGCTCGTACTAAGGCTCCGGCAGCTGCGGGCAGCGGATCGCGCGACGGGAAGCGGAGACCGCGCCTAGGCGCGTTCGCGGCGGATTCGGCGCACGCGCGCGACCACGAACCACAGGAGCAGCGCGGCCACCGCCACGATGACGACGTTCTGGGCGATGCCCATGTAGTCCTCGACGACGTGCCAGGCCGAGCCGAGAAGCCATCCGATCACCACGAACACGGTGTTCCAGATGAGGCTGCCGAGGCCGGTGTACAGCAGGAACCGCCAGATCGGCATGCGCACGACGCCGGCCGGGATCGAGATGAGGCTGCGGAAGATCGGAAGGAAGCGACCGAAGAACACGGCCGCGGATCCGTGCCGCGTGAACCACGCGACGGTCTTGTCGATGTCGTCGGCGCGCAGCAGCGGGATCTTGTCGAACAGCCAGCGCAGGCGGGCGACGCCGACGAGCATGCCGATGAGGTAGAGCGCGAGCGCCCCGACGAGGGATCCGGCGGTCGCCCACGCGATCGCGGGAACGATCCCGAAGGCGCCCTGGTGCGCGGCGAAGCCCGCGGCGGGCAGAATCGCCTCGCTGGGGATCGGCGGGAAGATGTTCTCGAACGCGATCGCGATGCCGACGCCGATCGGGCCGATGGTGTCCATGAGCGAGACGGACCATTCGACGAGCGCGCCGAGCCAGGAATCCGGCTCGCTCGAGGTCGCGGCTTGGAGGAGGGTCAGGCGGCGGTCGTCCACAGGGAATCTCGTTTCCGTCGTCGGGTTCCCGCCAGCATAATGAGCCCGCCTATGGACGTGCCATCTGCGACCGTTCAGCTCATGGGAATACGCTTTCCCACGTGACATCTCCGAGAGGCTTTCAGGCCACGACCACGCTCCCGCGCGTCAAGCCGCAGTTCGCGCTGTGGCCCGCCCTGCGCTCGGTGCGCGCGCCGCAGGACGCGTGGTATCTGCGTTCGGCGGGCCTCATCCCGTCGGCGGTGATCGCGATGGGGATCCTCGCGGCCTTCGGCCGGCTCGATCTCGCGGGCTACACCATGGCGGGATCGATGTGCGCGCTCTTCGCGCACACCCTGCCGTACCGACGCCGCGCCGTCACGCTCGCCGGTTTCATCGCGATGCTGACGCTCGGATGCACCGTCTCGATGACCGTCGCGGCGGCGACCGACAACATGCTGATCCGCATCGTCGTCGCGGCCCTCCTCGCCGCCGTCATCAAGGTCGCGCACGACGCCTCCAACGTCGGCATGCCGCCCGCCGTGATCCCCATCTTCCTCGTGACCGCGCTCGGCTTCGCGCCGCAGACCTGGTCGGGTCTGCCTCTGCACGTCGCGCTCATCGCGGGCGCAGGCCTGATCTCGTGGTTCGTGTGCATGTCGCCCGCGCTCGTGCGGCGCGACGGCCCCGAGCGCCGCGCCGTCGCGAACGCGATGCGCGCGACGGCCCGCGTCGGGCGGAATCCCACGGATCCGGCGGCCAAGGATGCGCTCGCCGCGGCCCTCACGGCCGCACGCCGCACGCTCGCCTTCGCCCGCGGCGCCGACCGCGCGGCGCTGGGGGCGCACCTCGTGGCCTGCGAGCGGATCCTCATCGACCCGTCGCTCTCGCACCCCGAGCGCGCCGAGGCCAATGCGCGCACGCTCGTACGCTCGCGCACGAGGATCCCCTCGCCGCCGCTCACCGAGGCCGAGCAGGCCCGGATCCGCGGCGCGCGCCTCGCGCTCGAGGCACCCCGCACGTTCGCCGAAAGGCACCGCATCCTCGCCGCCTTTCACCCGATGTCGCCATCGGCGCCGTACTTCTGGCGCGTGCTGCTCGCCGCGCTCCTCGCGGCGCTCGTCTCGTGGGCGTGCGGCGGCGATCGGCCGTTCTGGGCGATCACGGCCGCGGGCGTCATCGTTCAGCCCAACCTGCTGCTCACATGGCGCAAGGCGCCGCCGCGCGCGCTCGGCGCGCTCGTCGGCGTATGGCTCTATGCCCTGATCGCGCCCGTCGCGCAGATCGACCTGATCGTCGCGGCGGTGCTGGTGATCGTGCTCAACACACTGACCGAGGCGTTCATCGCCCGCAACTACTTCATCGCGCAGGTGTTCGTGACGCCACTCGCGCTGCTCATGAGCCAGTTCGGCGGGCAGCTCTCGTCGAGCGAGCTCATCTTCGAGCGCTCGCTCGACACCGTGATCGGCGTCGTCGCGGGCCTGCTCGCCGCCTTCGTGATCCGCAACGGCCACCTGCGCAAGCACGCGAAGGAGGCCGTCGAGCGGCTCGAGGCCGCGACCGGATCCGCAGAGCAGCCCGCGGATCCGGAGGCCGCGCGTGCCGAGATCATCGCGGCGCTCGCGGCCGTGTCGGCGGCGGTGCGCACCTCGGACAACGAATGGTGGACGCACCGTGTCGACGAGGCGCGCGTTCTCGCCGCACAGAGCGAGGCGTACCAGGCCCTCGCGCGCCTGGCCTAGCTTCCGACGTTCTGACCGCTTCGGGGTTCCCAGGGGCGGCCACTAGGATCGTCGGGATAGCCGTTCCCTATTCAGGAGGATCCAAGAAGTGCTGCGCACCCACAAGGCCGGCTCCCTTCGAGCCGAGCACATCGGTCAGACCGTCACCCTCACGGGCTGGGTCGATCGTCGTCGCGATCACGGTGGCGTCGCCTTCATCGATCTGCGCGATGCCTCGGGCATCGCACAGGTGGTCATCCGCGACGAAGAGACGGCGCACCCGCTGCGCAGCGAGTTCGTTCTTCGCGTGACCGGCGAGGTCTCGGCGCGTCCCGAGGGCAACGCCAACGACAACCTTGCGACGGGCGACATCGAGGTCATCGCGACCGAGGTCGAGGTGCTGAACGAGTCGGCCCCGCTGCCGTTCCAGGTCTCGACCGCGCTCGACGGCCAGGAGACCGTGGGCGAGGAGGCACGCCTCAAGCATCGCTACCTCGACCTGCGCCGCCCCGCTCCGGCGCGCATGCTGCGCCTGCGCTCGGACGCCGCCCAGGTCGCGCGCCGAGTGCTGAACGACGCCGAGTTCACCGAGGTCGAGACCCCGACCTTGACGCGTTCGACGCCTGAAGGCGCCCGCGACTTCGTCGTGCCGGCGCGCCTGAACCCGGGCTCCTGGTACGCCCTGCCGCAGTCGCCGCAGCTGTTCAAGCAGCTGCTCATGGTGGGCGGCGTCGAGCGCTACTACCAGCTCGCCCGTAGTTACCGCGACGAGGACTTCCGCGCCGACCGCCAGCCCGAGTTCACGCAGCTCGACATCGAGATGGCGTTCGTCGATCAGGAGGACGTCATCGCCCTCGGCGAGAAGCTCGTCTCGGAGCTGTGGAAGCTCATCGACGTGCAGGTTCCGACGCCGATCGAGCGCATCACCTTCGCCGATGCCATGCGCCTGTATGGCTCGGACAAGCCCGACCTCCGCTTCGGCAACCCGATCGTCGAGCTCGCGTCGTACTTCGCCGACACGACTTTCCGCGTCTTCCAGCAGGAGTACGTCGGCGCGGTCGTCTACACCGGCGGTGCCTCGCTGCCGCGTCGCCAGTTCGACGCCTGGCAGGACTGGGCGAAGTCGCGCGGCGCCAAGGGCCTCGCGTACGTGACGTTCCAGGAGGACGGAACCCTCGGCGGCCCGGTCGCCAAGAACCTCTCCGACGCGGAGCGCGATGGCCTGGCGGACGCCACCGGTGCGAAGCCCGGCGACGCCGTGTTCTTCGCGGCCGGATCCACGTCCGAGGCGCAGGCGCTGCTCGGCGCCGCCCGCGTCGAGATCGCCAAGCAGACGGGCGAGATCAACAACAAGGACTGGGCATTCGTGTGGGTCGTCGACGCACCGATGTTCAAGCCGACCGGCTCCGACCCCGATGACGTCGACCTCGGCCACTCGGCCTGGACCGCCGTGCACCACGCGTTCACGTCGCCGAAGCCGGAGCACCTCGACACCTTCGACAAGGATCCCGAGAACGCCCTCTCGTACGCCTACGACATCGTCTGCAACGGCGTCGAGATGGGTGGCGGATCGATCCGTATCCACCGCCGCGATGTGCAGGAGCGCGTGTTCGAGGTCATGGGCATCGGCGAGGAGGAGGCGCAGGAGAAGTTCGGCTTCCTGCTCGACGCCTTCGCCTTCGGTGCCCCGCCGCACGGCGGCATCGCACTCGGCTGGGACCGCACGGTCTCGCTTCTGGCAGGCGTCGACTCGATCCGCGAGGTCATCGCGTTCCCGAAGACCGGCAACGGCTTCGACCCGCTGACCGCGGCGCCGGCCCCAATCACGCCGGAGCAGCGCGCCGAGGCCGGAGTCGACTTCGTGCCGGAGGACGAGGAAGCCTAAGCCTTCTTCCGAGAGCCCCGTTCGCATTCGCGAGCGGGGCTCTGCCGTCCCCGCTCCATCGCCCACCCACCCGTTCGTATGACACCTTTCGCCCCTTTTCCGCCTCGACACCACGCAAAGGTGTCATGCGAACGGTGAGGGGGAGCTTCGCGATCCCCTAGGCTGAACGCATGATCCGTCACATCGTGATGTTCGGCGTCGAGGCCGACAATGCAGAAGACCGCAACGCCAAGATCACGGAGGCCGCTGTGGGCCTCGAGAAGCTGGTGGGCGTGGTCCCGGGCCTTCGCGCCATGACGGTGGGGGCGAACGGCGTCGACCTCGAGGGCAACTACGACTTCGCCCTTATCGCCGACTTCGACGACGCCGCCGCGCTCTCGGTCTACGCCACGCACCCCGCACACGTCGAGGTGGCGAATTTCATCGGCACGTTCAAGACGAGCCGTGCCTGCATCGACATCGAGATGTAGCCGCGCCGAACGAACAAGGTTTTTCCGAGCGACTACGTTATTTCATATCCGTTCGGCGAAACCTTGTCCTTTCGACCTAGGAGAGGGCTTCGCGGAGCCGATCCTGCGAGACTCGCCAGTGGGCGTGGAGCGTGCCGTCGATCAGCACGACCGGGATCTTCTCCCACCACTTTTCGTAGAGTGCCTCGTCATCGAGGATCGAGGTTTCGGTGACCTCGATGGTATCGGCATTGGGCAGCTCGGCTATCGTCAGGTCGATGACCTCGCGCGCGACGTCGCACAGATGGCAACCGGGCTTGGTCAACAGCGTGACCTCGGTCACCGCTCGACCTCGTATCCGGCCTCGATCCATGCCGAGGTGCCGCCGATGACGTTCGTCACGTCGTAGCCGCGGGCTTCGAGCGCCATGGCGACCTGAGCGGAGCGGCCGCCCGAGTGGCAGATGGCGTCGAATTCCATGGGGAGCTCGTCGATGCGCGATCCGATTTCCGACATCGGAATGTTGATCGCACCCGGCGCGTGCCCGGCCTCGAACTCGTAGACCTCGCGCACATCGATGAGAGGAACGTTCTGGCGGGCCTTGAGATCTGCGACGGTGATTTCCTGCATGTCTCTATTCTCGCGCACCTTCCCGGACCGGGGCTGCGGAGAAGGCCCCGAATTGCGGATCCCACCCGTGCGAGGATCCGCGGTACGGGTTCATCCCCGCAGGACGGGATCGACCCGTAAAACACGAAAACGCCGACCCCCGGAGGGATCGGCGCTCGCACAGTCGCTTACTTCTTGTTGCGACGCTGGTGACGAGTCTTGCGAAGCAGCTTGCGGTGCTTCTTCTTCGACATACGCTTGCGGCGCTTCTTGATGACTGAACCCATGGGAACCTCACTAATAGTTAGGGGGCTGGAAGCCTGGCACAGGAGTTGTGCCGACGTCCGGGAACGGAACGGCAGAAAAAGTGCCTCAGAGGATCCTACCGCACTCTTCGCGCGTTCCCTGTCAGCTAGATGTCAGAGCCAGCCATTCGCCTCCGCCGTGCGGGCCGCCGCCATGCGATTGGCGGACCCGGTCTTCGCGATCGCCGCCGAGAGGTAGTTGCGCACGGTGCCCTGCGAGAGGTGCACGGCGCGGGCGATGTCGGCGACGGGATCCCCCGTGAGCGCCGCGCGCAGGACCTCGCGCTCGCGCTCGGAGAGCGGGTTGGATCCGCCCGCGAGCGATTCCGTCGCGAGTGCCGGATCCACGACGCGCCGCCCCGCATGGACGGCGCGGACGGCGTCGGCGAGCTCGCCCGCCGGGGTGTCCTTGACGACGAAGCCGCTCGCGCCCGCCTCGAGCGCACGACGCAGGTAGCCGGGGCGCCCGAAGGTCGTGACGATGAGCGAGCGCACTCCCGGTAGCGCATCCCGCAGGAGCGAGGCCGCCTCGATGCCGTCGGCGCCCGGCATCTCGATGTCGAGCAGGCACACGTCGGCCCCCGACACGCGGGCGGCCCCGACGACCTCGTCGCCGCGCCCCACCTGCGCCACCACCTCGATGTCGGGCTCGAGGTCGAGCAGTGCCGCGAGCGCGCCGCGCACGAGCGCCTGGTCGTCGGCCAGCAGGATCCTGATCATCGGGTCCCCTTCTTATTGTTCGCGCACCCCGGTGCTGAATGTTGCGGTGCTCTCGAGTTCCCCGTCATGAGCGCGCCGCGAGCAGTGCCGCGACGAGTGAGGATCCCCGGCGGTGTCGGCTCCTGCGCCGACCGTCGGATGCCGCTCACCAGCGCACTTCCAACCTTGTACCCGGTCGTCTCGTCCCCGGATGCGCGTCGCTGATGTGGAGGGTGCCACCCGCTGCCGCGACGCGTTCGCGGAGGCCGCGGAACCCGAGGCCGACGGCATCGGCGCTCACCCCGATGCCGTCGTCGCTGACGACGATGCCGTCATGAGCAAGCGTCACGATGCAGGATGCGGCGTGCGAGTGGCGCACAACGTTCGTGATCGCCTCGCGGAGAACCCATGCGACGACGATGCGGTGGCGCGGATCCACGACCGACGGATCCGCCGGCAGCTCGGCCGCGATTCCGGCACCCGCGAGCGCTGTGCGGGCGGCGTCGAGCTCGTCGCCGAGGCGGGCGACGCGGAGACCCGATACGGTCGCGCGCACCTCGGCGAGCGCCTCGCGCGCGAGGCTGCGGATCTCCGCGATCTCCGACCTCGCGCGCGCCGGGTCGAGGTCGATCAGTCGCTCGGCGAGTTCGGCCTTGACGGTGACGACCGTGAGGCTGTGCCCGAGCACGTCGTGCACGTCGCGTGCCACGCGCTCCCGCTCGGCGACGAGTGCCATCTGGCGCTCGATCGTGTCGTGGCGCTCCTGCGCGGCGACGATCAGGCGCACCACGCCGACCGAGACGTAGACGATCGCGGGCGGCATGAAGAGGATCCCGTATTCGGCGAACCCGTTCTGCACGGCCGAGAGCACGATGGCGAGCACCGTGTACTCGGCGACGAGAAGGCCGCTGGCGAATACCAGTGCACGCCGGACGGGGCCGCAGAACATGGCGAGGGAGAGCAGGAAGGATCCGGCTCCGAGCGCGCCCGGGCCGATGAGCAGCGCTGCGGCGACCATCAGCGCAACCATCACGACGATGGCTGAGATGCCGCGGCGCGCCGCCAGGTTCCAATCGTCGCTACGGATCATCCAGATGTAGCCGGCGATGTACGCGGCCGCGTATGCGAGGAGCAGTCCGACGGCGGTTCCGCGCGTAGTTCCGGACACGTCGGCCTCGAGGGCCGACGAGATCGGGAAGGCCATGAACACGACCCACACGACGCCCATCACCCAGGCAAACCGCTCCCAGGGCCCCTGTCGCTCGGCGTCCCCTGTCACGCCCTCCATGGTGCCATCCGTCTCCCTACCGTTTCCGCCCGGCCCGCCGTGCCACCCGGCCCGTACACAACGACGCAGATTTTTAGGTCTGGCGGCCGAGAAACCGGTGACTGGTCCATCTCATCCCAAAATTAGCGTCGTTGTGTACGGAGGGGTGTCGGGAGGGTGCGGCAGGTCACTGTCGGGCCCGACCGCGGCGCGCCAGCAGGATCGTCGCGATGACCAGCACCGCGCCCCAGAAGACGACGTTCACGATCGGCACCCACAGCGGCTCCTGAGACATCGATCCGTCGGTCATCGACACGGCGACCCCCTCCGTCAGCGGGTACCGCGCGAGCGCGACGGCGCCGTAAAGCGGCGTGAAGCGTGCGATGTCGAGCATGACGCCGTCGAGTGGGAAGAAGACGTTCCCGAGGAATCCGAGGATCACGAGGGATCCGCTCGCCGCTCCGACCGCGCCCTCGCTGCGGAAAAGCAGGCCGGCGAGCAGGCCGAAGAAGCTGAAGACCGCCGCGCCGACGAGCACGAGCACGCCGCTCAGAATCCACACATGCGGTTCCGCCTTGGCGCCCGTGAGCGCGCCGATGATGAAGATCGCGACGACCGGAATGATCGCGATGACGAAGCCGACGGCGGCTTTGGTCGTGACGCGCGCGGCGTCCGAGAGCGGCGTGAGCCCGAGCTGGCGGCCCCAGCCCTGCATCTGCTCGACGGCGGCGGATCCGCCGACTCCGACGGTCGCGGTGACGGCACCGTATGCGGCCATGCCGATCATGACGTAGGCGGCGACGTTGCCGTTTCCGATGTCGATGGCCCCGTAGTCCTGTACCGCACCGAAGATGACGTACATGAACGCCGGCAGCACGGCGACGAAGAACATTGAGACGGCGTCGCGCATGACGCGCACGAGTTCGATGCGGAAATAGGTGGCGTTCATGATGTGCTCCGTTCGGTGAGCAGGCGGAAGGCGTCGTCCATGCTTCCCGCCGAGATCTCGAGGTCGTGCGCACCGAGGTCGGTCAGCAGGGCGCGGGCGACGGCATCCGAGTCGGCCGCCGTGACGACGAGCCGACCGGCGTCCGCCGCCACCGACAGCACCTCAGGCATCGCGTCGAGCGCGGCGACCGCCTCGTGCTGCCGGAACGCGGGTACGTACGCCTGTACCCGCCGTCCTGTCGCGGTCGCGCGGATCTCAGCGGTGGTGCCGTCGGCCACGACCCGGCCGCCCGCCATCATCACGATGCGCTGCGCGAAGGCGTCGGCCTCCTCGAGGTAGTGGGTGGCGAACACGACGGTGCGGCCCGCGCGTGCGTCCTCGCGCATCGTTTCCCAGAACTCGGCGCGGGCCGCGACGTCCATGCCGGCGGTGGGTTCGTCGAGCACCAGCAACGACGGATCCGGCAGCAGCGCGAGCGCGAAGCGCAGCCGCTGCTGCTCGCCGCCCGAGCACTTCGAGACCTTGCGCCTCGCGATGGATGCGATGTTCGCGCGGTCCATGACCGCGTCGACCGGCAGGGGATCCCGGAACGTCGACGCCACGAGCGTGACGGTCTCGCGCACCGAGAGATCGCGCAACAACCCGCCGGTCTGCAGCACGGCCGAGACGCGACCGGCGCGGACGGCCCTCCGGGGCGCCTCGCCGAACACCGCGACCTCGCCCGCCGAGGGATTCGTGAGTCCCAGCACCATGTCGAGCGTCGTGGTCTTGCCCGCCCCGTTGGGGCCGAGGAGCGCGACGATCTCGCCGCGCGGGATGCTCAGGTCGACGCCGTCGACGGCGCGGAAGGTGGATCCGCCGGTGCGGAATTCCTTCACCGCCCGCCGCAGCGCGATAGCCGTTTCAGTCATGCTCACAGCCTCGCGCGGCGACGGGACGCGGTCGATCCCCCGCTGTCACGAACTGCGCATGACGGTTGTCATATGCAACGGCCTTGACCGGCGCGCGTCGCGGCTGTTACTTCGTCTGCATGCGACTCCGGCGAACGAGCCCCCAGGATCCGGGCTTCACGAGGATCCGCCGCGGCCGCGGCTTCGAGTACCGAGACGCGAGCGGGCGGCGCGTGAGCGACGAGGAGGCGCTCGCGCGGATCCGCGCGCTCGCGATCCCGCCGGCGTGGCGGGAGGTGTGGATCTGTGCGCGGCAGAACGGGCATCTGCAGGCCGTCGGGGTCGATGACGCCGGCCGCGCGCAGTACCTGTACCACGCGGACTGGTCGCGCCGGGCGTCGGCGCGCAAGTTCGACCGCGCCCTTGCGCTCGCCGAGACGCTGCCGGCCGTGCGGCGTGGCGTCACGCGCGATCTCCGGCGCGACGGCCTCGTCCGCGAGCGGGTGCTGGCCGGTGCCTTCCGCCTGCTCGACACGGCGTTGCTGCGGGTGGGATCCGAACGCTACGCCCAGGAGAACGGCACCGTCGGGCTCACGACGTTGCGCGGCGAGCACGTCGTCGTCGACGGAGCGACGGTGGCGCTATCGTTCATCGGCAAGAGCGGCGAGCCGTGGGAGCGCACGTTCGACGACCCGGATCTCGCCGCGTTGCTCGCGGAGCTGACCGCGCGCGGACCCGAGGCTCAGGTGCTGTCGTGGCAAGATGGCGAGGGCTGGCACCGGCTGCGCCCGGCCGACGTCAACGACGACCTGCGAGCCCGGGCGGGCGCCGATACGAGCGTGAAGGACGTGCGCACCCTGCGCGGCACGACGATCGCGGCGCGCGCACTCGCCCGATGGGGCGTCGAGGCAACGGACGCCGCCCGGAAGCGCGCGATCGCCGCGGCATCGCGCGAGGCCGCGGCGACCCTCGGCAACACCCCCTCCGTCGCCCGCGGCTCCTACATCGATCCGCGAGTGATCGACCGCTACGAGCACGGTGTCGTCGTGGCCGATGGCACGATCGCGCACGTAGAGGGCCAGCTCGCGGGCCTTATCGGCGCGCGCTCCTGATACTCCTCCTTCTCCGCCCCCGCAAGCCCCTCCTCCTTCCGCGGACGTCCCGCGAGGCTTTTCCGAGAACACCACCGGTCGCATCCAGACGAAGGAGGAACTCATGCCCGATCACCACTCAGATGCCGTTGGCCGTGTGGTCGTCACCGGCGGATCGTCGGGTCTCGGCGCCGCGGTCGTCGACGCGGTTCGAGCCGCCGGCGGATTGCCCGCGGTCATCGACCGCGTCCCGCTCGCCGACAACGGCGCCACGCCGTTCGCGTGGGCCGACGTGTCGAACCGCATCGACGTGGACCACGCCATCGCAGCTCTCGCCGCCGAACTCGACGGGTTCGACGCCCTTGTCACGGCGGCGGGCATCGGTCCCAGCGGTTCCGGAGGAGGCGATCCGGTCGAATGGGAACGCGCGATCGGCACCAACCTCATCGGAACGATCACGACGGTGCGGGCGGCATTGCCCTATCTGGACCTCGCTCGAGGGCGCGCCATCATCGTCACGGTGACGCCCGGAACTCCCGACACCGGCTGTTCCGCCCCGTATCGCGCATCCGAATGGGGGATACGGCAGTTCTCGCGTGATCTCACCGAAAACATGCATGGGGAGCACACCGTGACGACGATTCTCGCGGAGGAGACCAGCGCTGCGGCATCCGACCCGGACCCGGCCGGCCCCGAGACGGACCCCCTCTGCGACAGCCCGGTCGACGTTGAGGAGACGACCCGAGCAATCATGCTCGCCCTCCGACAACCACTGGATGCCGACATCGCCGAGCTCGTCGTTCGTCCGAGCCGAGGTGTGCGCTGACGCCCCGTCGTGGCGCGCTCCGTTCCCGGCCGCATCTCGGTATCGACGGAAGTCAACCCCCTCGACGCGGTTGGCTCTGCGCGGTTCCGTGGGCGCATGACGGCCCATCTGATGTCCATCGGCACGGCGACCCCCGAGGCACGCCTGTCGCAGCCCGCGACGCGCGACTTCTTCCGCGCGCAACCCGGCGTCGATCGGCTCACCTCGCGCCTCATCGGCGCCGCCTTCGACCATTCGGCCATCGACACGCGTTACTCGGTCATCGGAGGCATCGGCGAGGAAGCGACGGACTTCGCCGAGGACGGCGTCCTCCGTTCGCCCACGACGGGCGAGCGAAACGCCTTCTACCGTCGCGAGGCGCCTTCCCTCACGGCGCGAGCGGCGCGCCAGGCGCTGGAGCGCAGCGGCTTCGAGGCCGCCGATGTGACGCACGTCGTGACGGCGTCGTGCACCGGCTTCTTCGCCCCGGGCCCCGACTACCTGCTCGTGCGGGATCTGGGGATCCGCCGCACTGCCGAGCGCACGCACGTCGGTTTCATGGGGTGCGCGGCGGCGTTCCCCGCACTTCGAGCCGCCGCACGGATCTGCGCGGCGCAGCCGGGATCGGTCGTGCTCGTCGCGTGCACGGAGCTGTGCTCCCTGCATATCCGCTCTTCCCGCGACCCGGAGCAGATCGTCGCTTCGGCTGTCTTCGGCGACGGCGCCGCGGCGGCGGTCGTCGCATCCGCTCCCCCGCGCACAGGCGCGCCACGCCTGGAGATCGGCGAATTCTCGACGGCCATCACCTCAGAGGGCGAGGCCGATATGGACTGGTCGATCGGCGACCACGGCTTTGAGATGGTGCTCACGGCGCAGGTGCCGCGCATCATCGGTCGAGAAATCGGGGGCGTGGCCTCGGCGATGCTCGGGGAGGGCGTCGATCCGGTGTCCGCGGTCGATGCTTGGGCGGTGCACCCCGGTGGGCGCAGCGTGCTCGACCACGTGCAAGCGGGGCTCTCGCTCCCCGACGAGGCGATGGGATACTCCCGGGATGTGCTGCGCGACTACGGCAACATGTCGAGCGCGACGATCCTGTTCATTCTGAAGCGGATCCTCGCCGACGACTCGCTGCCCGACGGCGCACGGGTCGCGGGCCTCTGCTTCGGACCGGGCCTGACGGTCGAGACCGTCGCGCTCACACGGGCCGCGGCATGAGCCTCGCCGTCCGCGCCGAGAACCTCACGGAACGGATGGATGCCCCCGATTGTTCCGAGGCCGTGCTCCGACGCACTTACGAACGCTTCGGCCTCGTCAACCGCGCCGTGGCCTGCTGGGGCGTTGTCTACCGGACCCTCATCCTGCCCGAGCTGGCGGCTCTTGAGCGCTCCGGCCGCCCGGCGCGGATCCTCGATATCGGATGCGGTGCCGGCGATGTGCTGCTGCGCCTTGTCGCCGCCGCACGTCGCGACGGCTTCGCCGCCGAAGGCGTCGGCATCGACCCCGATCCCCGGGCGATCGCGGCGACGCGGCGCGTCCCGCACGTGCGCTTTCGCGAAGCGTTCAGCCGCGACCTCGTCGATGCGGGCGAACGCTTCGACATCGTCGTATCGAATCACCTGCTGCACCACCTGCGCGCCGACGAGTTCGACGCGCTCCTAGCTGATTCGGCGAGGCTCGGCGAGCGGCTGAGCCTGCACTCGGACATCGCCCGAGGGCGCCTCGCCTATGCGGCTTTCGCGGTCGCGGCGCTGCCCGTCGCACCGGGCACATTCCTCCGCGTCGACGGGCTCACGAGCATCCGCCGCAGCTACACGCCCGCGGAGCTGGGGTCGCGCCTCCCGCACCCGTGGCGCGTCGAGCGACCGGGCCGCTTCCGCCTCCTCGCCGTGCACCGGCCGTGATCGACGTCGTCATCGCGGGCGCGGGACCCGCCGGCACCCTGCTCGCGACCGAACTCCGCCGTTCGGGGCTCGACGTCGCGCTCCTTGAGAGGCGAACGGCGGCGACTGCGGGCAGCCGCGCCATCGGCCTGCACCCGCCCGCGCTTCGCGCCCTCGAGGCCTGCGGAGCGAGCGAACGGATCCTCGCCCGCGCGGCGCGCGTCGCCGCGGGCGTCGCGGTCTGCCGCGGCCGCGTGATCGGCAGGGTGCGCTTCGACCGTCCGGGCGCCCGCTACGGCTTCATCGCGACCGTGCCGCAGGCCGTCACGGAGGAGGCGCTCCGCGCGTGCGCGCCCGAGCCGCGCCGGGGCATCGAGGTGATCCGCGTGCGCGACGACGGGCAGGGCGTCGTGGTCGCCTATCGGGAGGGCGGCGTCGAGGGCGAGATGCGCGCGCGGGCCGCCGTCATCGCAACGGGCTCCGATCGCGCGCTCGCAGGGATCACCGCCGCCGAGCGACCGCTCACCGATCGCTACGTCATGGCCGACCTCGACTCCGCTCCTCTGCATCCGCCGCACACCGCCGTGCTGACGCTCGATCGCGCGGGCGTCGTCGAATCGTTCCCGCTGCCCGGCGGGGCGCGGCGGCTCGTCGCCTGGCACGACGGATCGGGCGACCCCGCCGAGCGGCTCCGCCGCGCCGTCTCCGTTCGCATGGGCGACGACGCGCTGGCGGGGCGCATCGAGAGGGCGAGCGAGTTCGGGATCCGCCGGGTATTGCTTCGCCGGCTGCGCCGCGGCCGCGTCTTCGTCATCGGCGACGCCGCTCACGAGATCAGCCCAATAGGCGGGCAGGGCATGAACCTGGGACTGCTCGACGCGGCGACGCTTGCGCCCGCGCTCGCCCACTGGCTGAGAGAGCCGACGGATCTCCGGCCCGTCGACCGCTGGGAGCGCGACCGGCTCGCCTCCGCGCGGACCGCCGCGAACCTCGCGGGGATGAACACCGCAATAGGCCGGGCGCGCGGGGCCGCCGGCCACGCCGCGGCGATGGCGGCCGTGCGCGCGGCCGCCGCCACGCCGCTCGCGCGGCTCGCCGCCCATGCCTACGGCATGGGCCTGGACCGCAGCGTCAGTTGAGCGCGGCGACGCCGGCGTTGAGCGTGGAGGCGTAGATGATCCACACGAGATACGGCGCAAGCAGCCATCCCGCCGTCTTGATGCGGGTCGCGCAGAGGCCCATGTACCAGACCACGCTCACGATCAGGGCGAGGATCACGATGAGGGCGATCCACGAGGCGGCTTCTCCGATCACGGGATAGCCGGCGAAGAAGATCGGCGTCCAGGCCGCGTTGAGCGCGAGCTGGACGACATACACCGTGAGCGCGGGATCCCACCGTCGGCCGTCCTTCGCGGCCCAGCGCCACAGCACGAAGCCCGAGAGCGCGATCATCAGGTACAGCACACTCCACACAGGTCCGAAGAGGGCGTTCGGCGGGTTCCACGGCACTTTCTCGGCGTCGGCGTACCAGCCATCGACGTTGCCCATGGTGGCGAGCGAGCCGCCCGCGGCCACCGCGACGACGGCGATCAGGATCACGGCGGCGACGATGATCTGTCGTGCGAGGGACGGGGTGCGGGTCATGACGTTTCCTCCTGTGTGTGATTCTCTGCCGTTGCGATGATGCGGTTGACCATCCCGCTGAAGATGAAGCCGTGGAAGGGGAGCATCGCGAGCCAGTAGAGGCGCCCCGAGAGCCCGCGCGGGAAGAAGACGGCGCGCTGCACGTACGCGAGGCCAACCGGTGATTCGTCGATGCCGAGCTCGAGCCATGCGCTGCCTGGCACCTTCATCTCGGCGCGCAGTCGCAGCAGACGCCCCGGCTCGAGCGCCTCAACGCGCCACACGTCGAGCGCGTCCCCCACGGCGAGGTGCGAGCGGGCGCGCCGCCCGCGCTGCAGCCCGACACCGCCCGAGAGGCGATCCATGAGCCCGCGCAGGGCCCAGAGCGCCGATCCCGAGGGCCACCCGTTGGTGCCGCCGATCTGCGTGATGACCGACCATATGGCGTCGCGGCCGGCCGTCGTCGTACGGGTGCGGCGGTCGACGAACACCGTACGCCCCGCCCAGTCCGGGTCGCTCGGGAGCGGATCGCTCGGCGCCTGCGGCACGCGCGCGTCGACCCAGCTCGTTTCGACGTCGTCGATCTTGATGCGGCCGAGCGCGAGCCTGACGGCCTCGCGATAAGGCGTCAGCCCCGACTCGGGACGCGGCAGAATCTCATCCACGGTGCGGTCGGCCATGACGCAATCGTTCTGGAGCGACTCCACGAGCGGCCGCGCGATCGTGCTCGGCACCGGCGTGACGAGCCCGACCCAGAGCGACGCGAGGCGCGGCGTGAGCACGGGCAGCGCCGCGATGCCGCGCTGGGGCAGACCCGCCTCGACGGCGTAGCCGTTCATCATCTGTCCGTAGCGCAGGACGTCGGGGCCGCCGATGTCGACGGCGCGGCTGACCGACGGATCCGCTCGCGCCGCCGCGAGCAGGTAGTGCAGCACATCGCGGATCGCGATCGGCTGGATGCGGTTCATCACCCAGCGCGGTGCCGGCATATAGGGCAGGACGTCGGTGAGGTGGCGTACCATCTCGAACGACGCGGATCCCGAGCCGATGATGACGCCCGCTTGCAGCACCAGCGTCGGCACGCCCGATGCCAGCAGGATCTCCCCCACCTCGACGCGGGAAGCGAGATGGGGCGAGAGATCGGCGCCCGCCGGGTGCAGGCCACCGAGGTAGACGATCCGCCTCACACCGGCGTCCGATGCGGCCCGCGCGACGGCGTTCGCGATCTCGCGATCACGTTGCCCGAAGCCTCGACCGCTCGACATCGAGTGCACGAGGTGGAACAGCACGTCGACGTCGTCGGTCGCGGCGGCGAGCGCACCGGCGTCCGCCGCATCGCCCTCGACGATCTCGACGCGGTCCGCCCACGGCAGTGCGCGGATCCGTTCGGCGGAACGCGACAGCACGCGCACGCGCCAGCCTCCGCGGAGCAGTCGCGGCACGAGCCGACCGCCGACGTATCCCGTCGCGCCGAGCACGAGGGCGCGAGGCGCGGATCCGTCCTCTCGCGGTGCGGATCGGAGCGCGGCTTCCGTGCCGAGCGGCGCGCTGATGGTCGTCTCGTCCGATTCGTTCACGAGTTCGATGTCTCCCAGTTGACAGGCCCCGCGGATCCCGCGGGGTACTCCTCCAGCGGAACCTCGCCACGGTGCCAGGCTGTGCGTACCGGCTCGATGATCCGCCAGCATTCCTCGGCCGCGTCTGCCCTCACGGACAGCGTGACATCGCGCTCGAGGATCTGGCTGAGCACCTCGGTGTAGGCCCGGACGCTGCCCTCACCGAGTTCGAGGCCGAGCGTCTCACGGCGGAGGGCGAACGGGTCTTCGCCGCCGTTGACGTTGAGGTCGAGCCACATGGCGTCGGGCCCGAGCGAGAAGCGCAGCGTGCCGCCGTCACGGACATCGCCCGTGAGACCGTCGGGGATGTGGCGCACGGGCGCGAACCTCACGACGATCTCCGCGCGCTTCTCGCCGAGCGCCTTGCCCGATCGCAGCACGAACGGCACGCCCCGCCAACGCGCGGTACGCACCTCGCAGACGATCTCGGCGAGCGTTTCCGTCTCGCGCGACGGGTCCACGCCTTTCTCGTCGACGTACGACGGGAGTTCGCGGTCGTCGATACGACCGTCCGTGTAGCGGGCACGACGGGACGACGCCGCCGCGTCGTCTGCCCAGATATGCGTCGCGCGGAGCGCAGCGGCCTTCGCATCGCGCAGATCGCGTTCGCCGAGCGTCGCGGGCGGCTCCATGGCGAGGACCGCGAGTACCTGCAACAGATGGCTCTGCAGCATGTCGATCATCGCGCCCGCACGGTCGTAGTAACGCGCACGGTTCTCGAGCGCGAGCGACTCGTCGTAGCGTACGAGCACCGATTCGATGTGATCGGCCGACCACAGCGGTTCGACAACGCGGTTGGCGAAGCGCACGCCCAGGACGTTCAGCAGCGTGGATCGCCCCAGGAAGTGGTCGACCCGGAACACGCGGGACTCGGGCACGATCTCGGCGAGGGTGGAGTTGAGACGCCTCGCGCCCCCTTCGTCGCCTCCGAACGGCTTCTCGAGGGCGAGGATCGTCCGCTCCGGCAGTTCGACCTCGCGCAGGGCCTCGCAGGCCGCGGCGGCGACGGCGGGTGGAACCGCGAAGTACAGAACGACGGAGTCGCCCGTGTCTCGCACGAGGCGCGCAAGCTCCTCGGAACGCGTGATGTCGGCGACGACGTAGCGCGTCGACGAGACCCGTTCGAACGCGTCGGGAAGACCGGCGGCTTCGAACGCCTCGCGCACGGCGGAGCGCCAGCGGTTGTCGTCCCAGGGGTCGTCGCCGGCCCCGCGCAGGTCGAGATCGAGGCTCGGGTCTCGATGCAGCAACTGCGCGAGCGCGGGAAGGAGCAGACGGGAGGTGAGGTCGCCGGATGCGCCGAGGATCAGCAGCGTCGTAGACATGCATTGCACCATAGCGACGCCCGCCGCTCACCAGGAACCCCCTCGCGCCGCGCGCGCGGGCATGGCATTATGACGGCGGTGACGACACGGATCGAAGATTATGCGCTCCTCAGCAACTGCCGCACGGCGGCGCTCATCTCGCGGGAGGGCAGCCTCGACTGGCTCTGTCTGCCCCGCCTCGACTCGCCGTCGGTGTTCGGCGCCCTGCTCGGCACGGAAGACAACGGCTGCTGGACACTACGCCCCGCAGAGGGACAGTCGAGCCGACGCTACGACGGCGACACAATGCTTCTTGTCACCCGCTGGGTCACCCCGACGGGTATCGCCGAGGTACACGACCTCATGCCCGTCGACCCCGTACCGCACGCCGACACGCACCGTGTCGATGTCGTGCGCCGCGTCGTCGGCGTCTCCGGCACCGTCGATTTCGAGCAGACCCTGAGACTGCGCTTCGACTACTCGCGCGCTCTCCCCTGGGTTCGGCAGACAGGCACTGAGGAAGATCCCGAGCTCATCGCGATGGCGGGGCCGCACGCGGTCGTCGTGCGCGGCTCGAGACTGCATGCGTCGGATCACGCGCACCGCGGATCCGTAACGGTCACCGCGGGCGAGCGCGTCGATCTCGTGCTCACCTGGTTCCCATCGCACCTCGCGGTGCCCGCGCCGCTCGTCGTGGATCCGGCGGTCGCCGAGACCCGCGCGTGGTGGCAGGAGTGGTCCGACAAGATCGAGCACGAGGGTGTGCACCGGGATCTCGTCATACGTTCGCTCGTGCTGCTGCGGGCCCTCACGAACCACGCAACCGGGGGCATCGCCGCCGCCGCGACGACCTCTCTTCCGGAAGAGATCGGCGGAACGCGCAACTGGGACTACCGATTCGTATGGCTGCGAGATGCCGCGCTGACGCTCGAGGCGCTCATCGATCACGGCTTTATCGGGCTCGCGGAGACATGGCGTTCGTGGCTGCTGCGCGCGATCGCCGGAGACCCCGCCGATCTGCAGATCGTGTATGGTCTCGCGGGTGAGCGCGACCTCGTCGAGCGCGAGATGACGTCGCTTCCCGGCTACGAGGGGTCCGCGCCCGTTCGGATCGGCAACGGGGCATGGAACCAGTACCAAGCCGACGTCGTCGGCGAGGTGCTCGTCACTCTCAGCGCGGGCCGCGAGGCGGGCCTCACGGAGTCGGAGTTCTCGTGGCCGCTCGAACGAAATCTCATCGCGTACGCCGCCGAACAGCTCGAACGCCCCGACCAGAGCCTGTGGGAGATCCGCAACGAGCCGCACCTGTTCACGCAGTCTCGCGCCATGATGTGGGCCGTGTTCGACCGAGGCGTGCGGGCTGTGGAACGGCACGGGCTCGACGGCCCCGTGGAGAGGTGGCGCGATCTGCGCGACCGGGTCGCCCGCGAGATCGACGAGAAGGGCGTCGCAGACGGTTACTTCACCCAGCACGAGGGGACGCTCGAGGTGGATGCATCATTGCTCCTTCTCCCCCAGGTCGGTTTCTGCGCGCCGGACGACCCCCGCATGCTGAAGACCGTCGAGCGCATCGAGCAGACCCTCATGCGCGACGGCTTCCTCATGCGCTATCGCACACAGAGCGGTGTGGACGGACTCCCCGGCGACGAGTCTCCGTTCCTCGCCTGTTCGTTTTGGCTCGTCGAGCAATACGCCTGCACCGGCCGACTCGACGAGGCGAACGAGCTGATGGATCGTCTCTGCGCCCTCGCGAACGACGTGGGCATGCTCTCGGAGGAGTACGACACGCGCGCGAAGCGTCAGGTCGGCAACGTGCCGCAGGCATTCAGTCACCTGGCTCTCGTGAGAGCGGCCGATGCACTCGCGAGAGCGAGCCATCGGCCGCGATAGCGCGCGAGCCCGGGTCAGGCGGCAACCGCCATGACCGGGCGCGGCCGCTCGGCGCGTGTGCGCAGGAATGCCTGCGGCGGGAGGGCCGCGCGGGCCGATCGGGCAATCTCGCCGGCGTGCTCGTCGATGACGACGCGTGCGCCGGACAGGAGTGCGGCGCGAGCGAGCGCCTCGGCCATGGGGACGGGGCCGTAACCGACGATCTCGGTGCTCTCGCGCTCATCGACCCACGGATCCGCGGCGAGCGCCTCGAGCGTCTTGCCCGACTTCCAGAGGCGCACGTCGAGAAGAAGGGTGTCGACGCGACCCTGCTGGAGTGCGGCCATGACGTCCTCGGCGCCGATCGTGCGTGCGCCGGTGGCGGTCGTGCCGCGGCGGAGGACGGCCTCCGACATGTCGCGGGAGTGCCACAGCATCGGCAGCACGGGCGGAACCGAGTCGTAACCGGCGAACTCGCCCCGGATGCGGCGACCGGCGAGTGCGGCGTTGACGATCAGTTCGCCGTCGCGAACGAGGATGTATCGGGCGGACGGTCCGTCCAGTTCCGGCGCGGCGTCGAAGGCGCGCAGGAGGCAGGCGATGTCGGCGGCGGGGGCCTTCGCGTGCGCCAGATCGGCCTCGAGGGTGGGCCGGGTGAGCTCCCCCGGGCGGCCGTCGACATAAGCGAACGTCCATGGGCCCGGCTCGGCGAGCAGCGACACGAAATCGGCGAGGTCACTCATCTTGGTCTCCTGTCGTGTGGTCTCGGTCCGTGCGGGGCGTTCACGTCGCCGCGTCTGCCGAACCGAGTGTCTCGACCATACGTTTTCTCGCGAACCTGCCGGGAGACTCTTGACTCCTCACGACGCAGGAGGTATAAGTGTGCGCGTCGACGAGTCAGATACTCCGTCACGCTCGGTGAGTCCACCCCCGTGCATAAACTTCGTGCACGGGTGAGGGTGACGGCATGGCTGAAGAACGTACGACGAGAACCGTGTCCGATCTGATCGTCGACCGGCTGGAGGCGTGGGGGGTCAACCGCGTGTACGGCTATGCCGGTGACGGCGTCAATCCCCTGTTGGGCGCGTTGCGCCGCGCGGGCCGCCCCACGTTCGTCCGGGCGAAGCACGAAGAGGCGGCAGCGTTCATGGCGTGCGCCGAGGCGAAGTACCGGCACAGCGTCGGCGTCGTCGTCTCGACGCAGGGACCGGGCGCCGTACATCTCTTGAACGGCCTCTACGACGCGCTGCTGGACAGCGTTCCAGTCGTCGCGATCGTCGCGCAACAACACACGAGCGTCATCGGGTCCGACTATCAGCAGGAGATCGACCTCGCGGTCTTGTTCCGGGACGTCTCGGCCCCGCGTGCCCACCTGGTATCCGCAGCCGAACAGTTGCCCATGGTGCTCGACCGGGCGTTCCGCGCTGCGCTCGCAGAATCCCGGCCTGCGGTCGTCATCGTGCCGCATGACGTGCAGACCGCGCCGGCGCCGAACCTCGGCCAGGAACACGGCGAACTCGTGTCGTCGCCGCTGTGGGCCGAGGGCCTGATGACCGGCCGCAGTGAAGACCTCGAGGCGGCGGCCGCGCTTATCGAGCAGGGCGAACGCCCCGTGATCCTCGCCGGCCGCGGCGTTCGAGGGGCGCGCGAGCAGGTCCTACGGCTCGCGGAGCGGATCGGTGCCGGCGTGGTGACCAGCCTGCTCGGCAAGCCGTATGTCGACGAGAATCATCCCCTCGTCGCCGGAACGATGGGGCACCTGGGCACGACGGCTTCGGCTCGAATGCTGCAGACCTGCGACACCCTCATCATCGTCGGCTCCCACGACCCGTGGACGGAGTTCTACCCCGCACCCGGCCAGGCCCGGGCCGTTCAGATCGATATCGATCCGTCAGTCATCGGAGACCGTTACCCGGTGGAAGTGGGCATCGTGGGCGATAGCCGAGACGCGCTCGAGCGCCTCTCCGAGCACGTCGACGAGCGCCCCGAGTCCGCCTGGCGCGCCGAAGTCGAACGTCACGTGTGGCAATGGCGCGAGATCTCGCGCCACCGTGCGGAACTCTCGGCGGATCCGGTCAACCCGGAACGCGTCGTGCGGAGCTTTGGCGAGCACCTCTCGCGGGACGTGCAGCTTGCGATCGACGTCGGCAGCAGCGTGTATCACTACGCCCGCCAGGTGCGTCTGCCCGCCGGGGCGCAGGCGCATCTCTCGAGCACACTCGCGAGCATGGGATGCGGCGTTCCGTATGGGCTCGCGGCGAAGGAATCAGCTCCCGAGCGCCCCGTGGCGGTGATCGCGGGAGATGGCGCGATGCAGATGCTCGGCAACGCCGAGCTGATCACGTTGGCCGAACGCTACACGAGCTGGGCGGATCCGCGGTTCGTCGTGCTGGTACTGCACAACCTCGACCTCGCCGAGGTCAGCTGGGAACAGCGCGAAACCGAGGCTGAGCCTCGCTTCGCGGCCTCGCAGGAGGTACCCCGCTTCGACTTCGCGGGCTACGCCGAGCTGCTCGGTCTGCGCGGCATGCGCATTGACGACGTCTCACAGATCGAGGACGTCATGTCCCGGGCGTTCTCGAGTGACCGCCCCGTCGTCGTCGAGGCGCTCACCGACCCAGACATGCCGTTGCTACCGCCGTTCCCTCACGGCGCGAAGATGCTCGACGCAATGCGTGCCGGCCTCGACGCCGAGACGAACGCGCACGCCCGCGAGCTGCTGGACGCGTACGCGCGCCTGGAGCAAGAACCCCCGAACGAGAATGGAGACATCATGTCCGACACCGATATGCATCCCGACCCGAACGAGCTCGCCGACGCGCACCCGTCGCAGGCCGAGGGCGAGGACCCGAACCGCCCCGGCACCGGCACGGACGCGCAGACCGACGGCCACCCTTCCCAGGCCGAGGGCGAAGACCCCGACGAGGAGGAGAGCTGAGGGAGGGCCCCTAGGCGCCGAGGCGCTTCAGCGCCGTCTGCACGACGGCGGCCGTGCGTCCGAGGGATTCCGCGAAGCGGGTCGCCTGCTCGGGAAGGGGCGAGTAGACCGACTGTGTCGCCTCGGCGGCGAGCGCGGCGGCGTCCTCGACGAAGAACGGCATGAGCCAGTCATCCACCTCCTCGAGCGGCGCGGAGCTGAGACGGTAGTAGCGGTGTTGACCGTCTTCGCGAACGGTGACGAGCCCGGCCTCGCGGAGCACCTTGAGGTGCTTGGAGACGGTGGGCTGGGTGACGCTGAGTTCACCGACGATCTGCGAGACGCTCGTGCCGTCTTCCGTCTGCTGGTCGCGCTGGAGGAGCACGCGCAGAATGTCGCGGCGGGTGCTGTCGGCGATCACAGTGAAGATGTCGGCCATACCCCTCAGCGTATGCCATACGCGACATATACAACATGGACGGAGACGGGCGGCGATACGATGAACGCTGATCTGTGGAGCGATGAGGGGGACGATCAGGAATGCCCGACAGCCAGTCTTCGGTGGGTAGCGCCATTTTGCGGCGCACCACCCGCGCGGGGTGGCGTTGGTTTCGGTTCATCACCACGCACTCGCCGTCGCGCTTCGCGATCACGGTGTTCGCCGCCCTCGTGCTCCTCACGACGGCACTGTTATCGCTGCCGATCGCGTCGGCGGATCGCCGGGTCACACCCCTGACCGACGCGCTGTTCACGGCGATGTCCACGATCTGCGTGACGGGGCTGTCGAGCGTCGACATGGGCACGCACTGGTCGCACTTCGGCCAGGGCGTGATCTACGTCGGCGTCAACATCGGTGGCATGGGGGCGCTGACGCTCGCATCCATGCTCGGCATGATCGTGTCGAAGCGCATGGGGCTGCGCGCGAAGCTCATCGCCGCGGGCGACACGAACCCGCTGCGCGCGCACGGCGGATCCGTGAACGAGTCCCAGGCGGTACGCCTCGGCGAGGTGGGACAGCTCCTGCGCACGGTCGCGCTCTCAACCGTCTTGATCGAGCTCGTCGTGGGGCTGATGATCTATCCGTCGGTGCTGGCGAAGTACGGCTGGCTCGAGGCCCTGTGGGTCTCGCCGATGTACGCGGCGATGGCGTTCACGAACACGGGCTTCACGCTCAACGAGGGCGGCATCGCGGTGTTCCAGGACGACTACATGTTCATGACCGTGATCATGCTGGCGGTCATCGTCGGAAGCGTCGGCTTCCCCGTGATCTTCGCGCTCTCGCGCCACCTGTTCCATCCGAAGAAGTCGCACTTCTTCCGCCCGTCGACGTGGTCGTTGCACGTGAAGCTGACGCTCATCACCTCGGGCCTGCTGCTCGTCGGCGGCGCCGCGGCGTTCCTGATTCTGGAGTACGACAACCCACACACGTTCGGTTCGATGGGTTTCGGAGAATCTCTCTTCCAGGCGCTTTTCCTCTCCTCGATGACCCGCTCCGGCGGGTTCGCGTTCGTCGACATGGGCGAGCTGTATGGGTCCGGCACCGTTGTCGGCTCTATGCTCATGTTCGTGGGTGGCGGCTCCGCCTCCACGGCGGGTGGCATCAAGGTCACGACCCTCGCGGTGCTGGCGCTCGCGGTGTGGTCCGAGGCGCAGGGACGCCAGTCGGTTCAGATCTTTGGCCGCAGAATTCCGTCCGACGTCCAGCGCGTCGCCGTCGCGGTCCTCGCGTGGGGCGCCACGATCGTGGCGTTCGCGACCATCGTGGTCGCGCAGATCACTCACGCGCCCATCGCACAGGTCATGTTCGACGTGATCTCGGCGTTCGGAACCGTGGGGCTCTCGAGCGGACTCACCGAGAACCTGCCGGACTCCGCGCTCTGGGTCATGGCGGTGACGATCTTTATGGGTCGCGTTGGTACAGTCACTCTCGCCGCGGCTGTTGCCGCGACGAGCAAATCGCAGCTCTATGCGCTGCCCGTGGAAAGGCCGATCGTTGGTTGAACCGATCCGGAGCGATTCGCCCGTCCTTGTCGTCGGCCTGGGCCGCTTCGGCGCCGCATGCGCCGGAGAGCTCGACCGCCTAGACCGCGACGTGCTCGCGGTCGACTCCAACCTCGAGCTGGTGCAGAAGTGGTCGGAGCGCGTCACCCATGCGGTGCAGGCCGATGGCCGCAACCTCGAGGCGCTGCGCCAGATCGGCGCGCAGGACTTCGACGTCGCCGTCGTGGCGACGGGGTCGTCGATCGAGGCCTCGGTACTCATCACCGCGAATCTCGTCGACCTGAAGGTTCCGCAGATCTGGGCCAAGGCGACGAGCCTCTCGCACGGCAAGATCCTGTCGCGCGTCGGCGCAAACCACGTGATCTACCCGGAGCGCGAGGCGGGCGAGCGGGTCGCGCACCTCGTGAGCGGGCAGATGCTCGACTTCATCCGCTTCGACGACGACTTCGTGCTCGCGAAGATGTTCCCGCCGAAGTTCATCCGGGGCGTCTCGCTACAGGACTCGGGCATGCGCACCCGATATAACGTGACGGTCGTCGGCGTGAAGTCGCCGGCAAAGCCGTTCCGCTACGCGGAGGCGAGCACGGTGGTAACGAACCACGACCTCATCATCGTGTCGGGCACGAACGAGAACGTGGAGCGCTTCGCCGCCCTCGACCGATAAAACCTTGCGGACCCGCGCGCCGTCGGCACGCGGTCCGTGCAAGAACTTTCGACGCGCCTAGGCAACATCAGCCTTCCGCGGCCAGTTCCTTCGCCCGCGCGTAGGCCGCGTCCGTCGCCGACGAGAACGTCGACGCGAGATCGGCCTGCTGCAGCACCTCGACGGCCTTCTCAGTCGTGCCCTTAGGGCTCGTGACGCGCCGGCGCAGCTCGGCCGGATCCTCGCCCTCGGCCTCGAGCAGGCGCGCCGCCCCGATGAACGTCTGCTCGGCGAGCAGGCGCGCCGTCTCGGCGTCGAAGCCCTGGTGACGGGCCGCCTCGATGAACTTCTCGACGAGGAGGAAGACGTAGGCGGGGCCGGATCCGGAGATCGTCGAGATCGCGTCGATGCCGTCATCGCCGTCGACCTCGACGACGGATCCGACGGTCTCAAAGAGGCGGCGCACGATCGCCATGTCGTCGGCGGATGCGCCGGATCCTGCGGCGATGCCCGTGACGCCGCGGCCCACCGTCGAAGGGGTGTTCGGCATCGAGCGCACGACGGCGCGGCCTCCGGTCTTCGCCTCGATCTGCGCGAGCGGGATGCCCGCGGCGAGGCTCACGACGATCGCGTCGTCTGCGAGGTGCGGGGCGATCTCGTCGAGCAACTCCGCAATCATGTACGGCTTCACCCCGAGCACCACGACGCGCGCGGCCGACGCCGCGCGGGCGTTGCCCTCGGGCTCGCTCTCGAGCGCGGTGCTCGTCACGCCGTCGAGCGCGGCCAGCGAGGCGGCCTTCGCGGCCGAGCGGTTGGTCACGAAGATCCCCCCATCGACGGGGATCCCGTTCGCGACGAGGCCGCGCACGATCGCGCCGCCCATGGATCCGGCGCCGAGGAACGCGATGGCGGGAAGGGCTGGGGAAAGACCGTGTGGCATACACATCACAGTACAACTGCCCGTAGGCTCACCAGTATGAGTGCACACGGTGGCGGCAAGGCGATTCTCGCCGCGTTCCTCGCAAACATGGGCATCGCCCTCGCGAAGCTGATCGGTTGGCTGCTGTCAGGATCCGCGTCGATGCTCGCGGAGGCGGTTCACTCGATCGCCGACTCGAGCAACCAGGTGCTGCTCTTCATCGGCGGCAAGCGCGCGGGGCGTCACGCCGACCGTTCCCACCCGTTCGGTTACGGCCGCGAGCGATACGTCTACGCCTTCGTGGTCGGCATCATCCTGTTCTCCGTGGGTGGCCTGTTCTCGGTCTATGAGGGCGTCGAGAAGCTGACGCACCCCCACGAGCTCAGCGAGGACTGGTGGTGGCTCCCCATCGTGATCCTCGTGGTCGCGATCGTGCTCGAGGGGTTCTCGCTGCGCACCGCGATCGGCGAGGCGAACCAGGTGCGCGCCCAGGGCCAGTCCTGGTGGCAGTTCATCCGCCGCTCGCGCTCGCCCGAGCTGCCGGTGCTGCTGCTCGAGGACACGGCGGCGCTCATCGGTCTCGTGCTCGCGCTGGCGGGCGTGACGGCCTCGGTCGCCACAGGAGATCCGATCTACGACGCGCTCGGCACCCTCGCCATCGGCGTGCTCCTGATCCTCGTCGCCATCGTGGTCGGCGTCGAGATGAAGAGCCTGCTCGTGGGCGAGGGCGCGACCGCCGACCAGCTCGATGCGATCATCCACGCGATCGAGTCGGGTGACGAGGTCGAGAAGCTCATCCACATCAAGACCCTCTACCTCGGCCCCGAGGAGCTGCTCATCGCTGCGAAGATCGGCGTGCCGATCGACAAGCCGCTCGGCGCCGTCGCGCGCGACATCGACGAGATCGAGGTCCGGATCCGCGGTGCGGTCGCGGACGCGCGCGTCATCTACCTCGAGCCCGACGTGTACCGCCGCGCCGACGCCGACAAGCCCCCGACCGAGGCGTTCGTCTTCCCGTCGAGCGACTAAAACCACCGTTCGAATGGCACCTTTCGCTCGTCCCAGCGCGAAAAGTAGCGAAAGGTGTCATTCCAACGAGAGGGCTAGCGACGCTCGCCGAAGAAACGCTCGAGCGGGAGCTTCGACTCCTGCTCAAGCACTCCCCCGACGACCTCGGCACGGTGCGGCAACCGGCGGTCGCGCACGACGTCGTAGAGGGAACCCACGGCTCCCGCTTTCTCGTCCCACGCACCGAAGACGACGCGTGAGATCCGGGCCTGCAGCAGGGCGCCCGCGCACATGAGGCACGGCTCGAGCGTGACGACGAGGGTGCAACCCGTGAGGTTCCACGACCCGTAAGCCTGTGCGGCCTCGCGCATCGCGAGCACCTCGGCGTGCGCGCTCGGATCGTGCGTCTCCTCGCGGCGATTGCGGCCGGATCCGATCACGGCGCCCGACGGATCCACGACGAGCGCGCCCACGGGCACCTCACCCGCCGCACCCGCTTCCTCCGCGAGCACGAGCGCCCGGCGAACCAGGGCGATATCGGAGGAGTTTGCCTTCACACTCTCACCCTAGGTCGGTAGCCTGATCGCATGCGCGTGCACATTGCCGATCACCCCCTCATCACTCACAAACTCTCGGTGCTGCGAGACAGGCGAACCCCGTCGCCGATCTTCCGCCAGTTGACGGAAGAACTCATGACTCTGCTCGCCTACGAGGCCACCCGCAACGTGCGCGTCGAGGAGTGCGAGATCGAAACGCCCGTCGCCACGGCCACCGGCGTCAAGATCGCCGACCCGAAGCCGCTCGTCGTGCCGATTCTGCGCGCAGGCCTCGGCATGCTCGAGGGAATGACCAAGCTCGTCCCGACCGCCGAGGTCGGCTTCCTCGGTCTCGTGCGTGACGAGGAGACGCTCCAGCCGGTCACTTACGCCGAGCGCCTACCCGACGACCTCTCGGGTCGCCAGTGCTTCGCGCTCGACCCCATGCTCGCGACCGGAGGATCCCTCGCCGCCGCGATCTCGTACCTCTTCGACCGTGGCGCGGACCACGTGACCGCCGTGTGCCTGCTGGGCACGCCGGAGGGTCTCAAGAAGATCGAGGAGCTCGTGGGCGACCGCGACGTGACCCTCGTCCTCGGTGCCCTCGACGAGCGCCTCGATGAGAAGGGCTACATCGTGCCCGGTCTCGGCGACGCGGGCGACCGCCTCTACGGCACGGCCGAGTAACGAACAACGCGAATGCCGCGGCCCCGTTCGGGTCCGCGGCATTCGCGTACGTGGTTCTAGCCCTTGACACTTCCCGCGAGCAGGCCGCGGACGAAGAAGCGCTGTAGCGCGAAGAACACGATCAGCGGCAGCAGGATCGAGATGAACGCACCGGCCGTGAGCAGGTGCCAGTCCTGTCCGCGGTCGCCCGTCATGGCGGCGAGTGCCGCCGTCAGCGGCTGCACCGTGCGCGACCCGCCCGAGAAGGTCAGGCCGACGAGCAGGTCGTTCCAGACCCAGAGGAACTGGAAGATCGCGTAGCTCGCGATCGCCGGCAGCATCAGGGGCAGCATCACCCGCAGGAACACCGTCACATGCCCCGCACCGTCGATTCGTGCGGCCTCGATCAGGTCCTTCGGCACTTCCGACATGAAGTTGTGCAAGAGGAAGATCGCGAGCGGCAGACCGAAGATCGTGTGCGCCGTCCAGAGCGACAGGAACGGGAACATGTCGGCGATTGCCGTGCCCGAGAAGATGCGCAGCAACGGGATCAGCGCCATCTGCAGCGGCACGATCTGCAGCGTGAAGACGGCGACGAACACGATGTCGCGCCCCTTCCACTCGAGCACCGAGAACGCGTACGACGCCATGATCGCGAGGATCAGCGGGGCGAGCGTTCCGGGGATCGCAATGACGATCGAGTTCTGGAAGAACACGGCGAGGTTCGTCGACGTCGAGCCCTGCAGCACCTGCTGGTAGTTGTCGAGCGTGAACTGCGGATCCGCGAAGATCGACCACCAGCCGCTCGACTTGATCTCGGACTCGGGGCGGAAGCTCGACACGAACAGGCCGAAGGTCGGTACCGTCCACAGCACCGCGATCACGAGCGCAACGGCGCTTCCGATGCGGTTCCCGACCAGCTTCTTGAAGCTGCCTGCGGCGGATCCCGTCTGCTTGGTGGGGTTCACCGAGGTGAGGGTCTGAGTACTCATCAGCGCACCGCCTTGTTCTTGTTCATCTGACGCACGTTGTAGATCACGACCGGGACGACGAGGAGGAAGATGACGACGGCCATCGCGGATCCGATGCCGTTGTCGCCGTACGTGAACGACCAGTCGTACATCTCGTTCGCGAGCACCTGCGTTTTGAACTCGGCGCCCGTCATCGTCTGGGTAATGTCGAACACCTTGAGCGTCGCGATGCAGATGGTCGTGAGCACGACGACGAGGGACGGTCGGATCGACGGGATCGTGATACGGGTGAACAGTTGCCAGGCGTTCGCGCCGTCGAGCTTCGCCGCCTCGATGATGTCGGTCGGGACGGCCTTGATGGCGGCGGATAGGACGACCATCGCGAATCCGGCCTGGATCCACACCATCACGACGATGAGGAATACCGTGTTCCACGGTGCATCCTGCAGGAAGCGCACCGGCTCGAAGCCGAGCTGCGTGATGAGTGCGTTGAGCAGGCCGATCTGGTCCTGCGCGGCGCCGCGGTACTCGTAGACGAACTTCCAGATGATGCCCGCGCCGACGAACGAGATCGCCATCGGCAGGAACAGCAGCGACTTCGCGACCTTCTCGAAGCGAGACTTGTCGATCAGCACCGAGTACACGAGGCCGATCACGGTCGATCCAAGCGGCACGAGCACGACCCACAGCAGCGAGTTGCCGAGCGCCTGGAGGCCATCGTGGAACAGATAGGCGTAGTTGTCGAAACCGACGAACTCGTCACTGCGCTTGTCCATGAACGACATCCACATGGTGCGGATGGCGGGATAGATCAAACCGACCGCGAGCAGTAGCAGGGCCGGGCCGCCGAAGACCGCGGCCATGAGGAAGGTCTGCTTGCGTCCGCGGACGCGGTCGACAGCTGTGGCGAGGAGGAGTAGCGCGGCGAGGACCGCGAGGAACGCGAGCACGGCCAGAATCAGCTGGCCGTTCTTGGAATAGAGGAAGAATCCCATGGTGGTGCCTCCTGTCGGGCGAGGACGGGCCGGGGCGCCCTCGGAGGGACGCCCCGGCTCATCACCCGCGGTTTACGGCCAGCTGCTCTCGACCTTGGCGAGCGCCTCCTCGGCACTCTCCTGGCCGTCGATCCAGTTGGTCAGCTCCGACCAGAAGCTGCCGGCGCCCACCTGCGAGGGCATGAGGTCGGATCCGTCGAAGCGGGCGGTCGCGTCCTCGTCCTGGAAGAGATCGATCGTCAGGCGAAGCACGTCGCTCGACGCCTTCGTGGCGTCGGCGCCCGAGTTGGGGCTCACCATGCCGCCGATCTCCATGCGGGTGTTGGCCCACTCGGGCGACGCCATGTAGGCCTCGAACGCCTGAACGGCCGGGCTGTCGCTGAACGGAGCGAGGTAGTCACCCGCGATCAGCAGCGGCTTCTCGTCGGCTGTGTCGGCCGGCAGGTAGAACGCGAAGATGTCGCCGTCGGGGCCCACGTTCGTGCCCTCGGGGAGCTGCGCTTCGAAGAAGCTCGCCGCGCGGAACAGGAAGCAGTTGCCGTCGAGCACCTGCAGGCCGGCGTCGGCCCACGGGGTCGTCGCGATCGAGCGCGAGTCGCCGATACCGCCGTTGACATAATCCTCGTTCTGCAGGATGGATCCCGCTCGCTCGAGCGAGGCGACGATCTGCGGGTCGTCGAAGGGGATCTCGTGGCTCACCCACTGGTCGTAGACGTCCGGACCGGCCTCGCGGAGCACCATGTCCTCCATGAAGTCGGTGGCGGGCCATCCGGTCGCGCCGCCCGACTCGATACCGGAGCACCAGGGCTTGACGCTGTCGCTGCCGTGGTCGGCCGAGATCTGGTCGGTGAGTGCCATCATCTCGTCCCAGGTCGTCGGGATCTCGTACCCGTTCTCCTCGAAGACACTCGGCGAGTACCAGACGAACGACTTCGCGGATCCCTGGATCGGGATGCCGTACTGCGTGCCATCGATCTGGCCATAGCTCAGCCAGTCTTCGCCGTAGTTCGCCTGCGCCGCCGCGAGGGCGTCGTCGCCGAGCGGCTTGAGGTAGTCACCCTCGACCATGCGACCGAGGAGGCCCGGCTGCGGGAAGATCGCGAGGTCCGGCGCGTTGCCGCCCTCCACCTGCACGAAGATCTGTGACTCGAAGTCGTTGCTGGGGTTGTGCTCGATCGTGATTCCGGTGCAGTTCGCGAAGTCTGCCCACGACTGCTCGAGCATCTCGCCTTCGGTGCCCTCGATCGTCGACGAGATCGTGACGGTCTCTCCGTCGAAGGTTCCGTAGTCCTCGTAGGGGGCGCAGTCGGCGCTGGGCTCGCCGCCGCCCGTTCCTCCCTTGTCGCCCGAGCCGCCGCCCAGGTCGTCACCCGCGCATCCGGCAAGGGCGAGAACCGCCACGAGACCGCCCGCAATGGACGCTCCCGCTCGGCGCATCGTGATTGTCGTCATCTCAACGTCCTCTCTGACGTGGAACTCTTACGCGGCGGTGCTGCCGCTCCCACACAACAGACATCAAATCGTGGTCCGCCGCAAAATGCAAGCGCTTACAGGAATTCGCTCGTAACGGTACGATCACGCCGACCTCAGTGGCGCGGAGCGGCAGTGGACCCGTTCTCCACGAGCGCGACCGGGAAGCGTACGTCGCGCCCGACGTGTGCACCGGCGATCATCTCGAGCAGCAGCGTCGCGCCGGCATCGCCCTGCGCGCGGGCGTCCTGCGAGACGGTTGTGAGCCCGATAAGGCCCGAGAGCTCGTGTCCGTCGATGCCGATGACCGACATCTCCTCAGGCACACGAATCCCCCGGTCGCGCAGTTCCTCGAGCGCGCCGAACGCCATCTCGTCGGAGTAGGCGAAGATCGCCGTCATCTCGGGATGCGCGTCGAGCAACTCGGCGGCACCGGCGCGTCCACCCGCGAGGGTGTAATCGCCGAACACCTCGAGGCTGGGGTCGTGCTCTATGCCAATCCGCGCGAACGCCTCCAGCGTCCCGTCGTGACGCTCCGCAGCCGATGAGCCGTGCGAGTCGTGTGGCAGACTCGCGCCGATCTGCCCGATGCTGCGGTGCCCCAGCGCGGCGAGGTGCTCGACGACGAGGCGGGACCCATCGTGATCGTCCATGCTGACGCGCACATGGTCGGGCGGCCCCGTCCCGACGAACACGATCGGCACCGCGAGACTGTCGAGGGTCCGGCGCTCCTCGTGAGACAAGGGGATGCCGAGCACAATCATTCCGTCGACGCGCTGGCGCAGCGTCGACATGTCGATGGGCACACGGGTGCCGTCGAGCGCGAAGTCGAAGGCGTGCAGCAGCACGTCGTAGCCCGCGCCCCGGAGTCGCTCCTCGGCACCTTCGACGACGTTGCGGTTGAACCAGCGCGAGAAAGACGCCGTCAGCAGCCCGATGGTGCGGGTGCGTCCGCTCGCAAGCGATGCCGCGGACGGGCTCGGCACGTAGTTCAGCTCCGCGGCCGCGCGTCGCACCTTGGCCCGCGTCGCCTCACGCACCTCGGGAAGGCCCCGCAGGGCGCGCGACACCGTCGCGGTCGAGACGCCCGCCAATCGCGCGACGTCGTCGATCCCTACCCCAGCTCCAGTTCCCACGAACTGAAGTGTGCCCTATTCGGCACGGATCCGCCATGTGACCTCTGCTTGATGACTGTCGACAATCGGCGGATAAGACCTTCAGGTTGTCGCTCTAGGCTATGAGGTCGATACGAAACGCCGTGCACATTTGTGACGAAGTGAAACTGAAGACACAGGAGCAACTCCCGTGAGCGAACCCACCGGGCTCAGCGCGCCCGAAGACGCACAGAATCCCTCGGATGACATCATTCCCGAGGTCACCTACGAAGACTTCGATCAGGCCAACCCGCCGACCCTCCAGAACCCACTCAGCGGCCTCGAGTTCGAGCTCGATCCCGCCATGTCAAGCGTGCCGACCGCCGTCTTTCCGACCGAGGAAGATGACGACGAGAAGATCGCCGAGAAACTGCGTCGGCAGGGAGTGAAGCTTGGCAAGGGGCTCATCGCTCCGCGCGTGTTCTGGCCCGCCTTCATCATCGTGCTCGGTGTCGCGATCGCATCGATCGTGTTCCCCGACGCAATGGGCACCGCCTTCAACTCGGCGAACTCGTGGATCTCGGACACGCTCGGCTGGTACTACATGCTGCTGATCACGGCCTTCGTGGTCTTCGTGCTCGTCATCGCGTTCTCAAAGCTCGGCACGCTCAAGCTGGGCCGGGCGGAGGACGAGCCCGAGTTCGGTGTGTTCCCGTGGTTCTCGATGCTGTTCTCGGCCGGCATGGGCATCGGCCTGGTGTTCTATGGCGTCGGTGAGCCACTCACCTATGCGACGATCGGCGGCAACCCGAGTTGGGAAGGTAGCGACTCGGAGTTGCGCGGCATGGCGATGGCACAGACCTTCGTGCACTGGGGCCTGCACCCGTGGGCCGTATACGCCGTGATCGGACTGGCCCTCGCGTACGCGATTCACCGCCGTGGGCGCCCCGTATCGATCCGCTGGGCCCTCGAGCCGATCTTCGGCGACAAGGTCAAGGGGTGGATCGGAGATGTCATCGACATCCTGGCGATCTTCGGCACGATCTTCGGAGTCGCCACCTCACTCGGTCTCGGCGTGATGCAGATCTCGTCGGGGATGGAGTCGATCGGTGTGGTGAAGCAGACCGACCAGTGGCTGCTGATCGTGCTGATCGTCGTGATCACCTTCCTCGCGACGCTCTCGGTCGTCTCGGGCGTCGGCGCGGGTATCAAGTGGCTGTCCAATATCAACCTCTCGCTCGCGGGCCTGCTGATGGTCTCGGTCCTGATCCTCGGCCCCACCCTTTTCCTGTTGCGAAACTTCGTCGAGTCGATCGGCGTCTATCTCGCGAACGTCATGCACATCTCACTCGACGTCGGTGCGTTCGCGGGCCCGGAGACCCACGCCTGGCTCAGTGGCTGGACGCTGTTCTACTGGGGCTGGTGGATTGCCTGGGCGCCGTTCGTGGGCGTGTTCATCGCGCGCATCTCGCGAGGTCGAACGGTGCGTCAGTTCATCGGTGGCGTGTTGCTCGTGCCGACGCTGGTCGGTTTCCTCTGGTTCTCAGTCCTCGGCGGTGCCGGAATGTTCCGCCAGTTCTTCGGCGAGGGAGACCTGGTTGTCGACGGCGCAGTTTCGCCAGAAGGCTCGCTGTTCCAGGTACTTGACGGCCTCCCCCTCGGCTCCATCCTGTCGGTCATCGCGATCGTCGTCGTCGCGATCTTCTTCATCACCTCGAGCGACTCCGCCTCCCTCGTCGTCGACATGCTCGCGTCGGGCGGTCACCCGAACCCGCCGACGTGGTCACGCATCGTGTGGGCCGCGCTCGAGGGTGTTCTCGCACTCGCGCTGCTCGTCGCAGGTGGCAAGGACGCGCTGAGCGCCCTGCAGGCGGGATCGATCATCACGGCGCTGCCGTTCAGCATCATCATGATCCTGATGGCGGTCGCGCTCATCAAGGCTCTCCGGTACGAGCTGAAGACCGTGCAGCATCGCGAGAGCGTGGAACGGCTTGACCGCGTCGCCGAGTATGTCTCCGACGAGATGTCGGGAAGCCTCTCCGAAAACGACGAGTTCAAGGACTATGTCGATAATCGCATCGACTACCGACTTTCGCGCACGCGAGGCGGCCTGGGACGCCCCACGTCGCGCAGGTAGCGTCGACGAGAAAGGCCCCGCGGATCTCGATGGATCCGCGGGGCCTTTCTCGTCGACCTATGCGGCGTGCTCGCTCACGTATGCGCGGAGGGTTCGCTCATCGTTCGGCATCTCGACGACCCGCTGCGGCGCGTCGAGCATCTCGCGCAGTTCGTCGTTCAGTTCGATCTCGACGCCGATCGCCTCGGTGATCGTCTCCTGGAACTTCTCGGGCTTCGCCGTCTCCATGACCAGCATCGGGACGCCGTCCTCAACATAGTCGCGGGCGACCTTCACGCCGTCGGCGGTGTGCGGGTCGATGATGTCGCCCGTCGCCTCGTAGACCGCCTTGATGGTCGCGAGGCGGTCGGCGTGCGTCGAGGTTCCGGATCCGAAGCCGAACTCGCCCGCGAGGCGGGGCAGTTCGGCGGTCAGGTCGAGCACACCGTTCGCGTCGAGCTCGGCCCACGCCGCGTTCATGCGATCCGCGTCGCGGCCGAGCAGGTCGTAGAGGAAGCGCTCCAGGTTCGAGGCCTTCGAGATATCCATCGAGGGGCTCGAGGTCGCGAGCGTCTGCTCGGAGGAGCGCGGCCGGTACAGACCCGTGCGGAAGAACTCGTCGAGCACATTGTTCTCGTTCGCCGCGAGCACGAGCTTGCGGATGGGCAGTCCCATGCCCTTCGCGAAGTAGCCCGCGAGGATGTTGCCGAAGTTGCCCGAGGGCACCGTGATCGAGACCTCGAGCGGGCCGCGCTGATCGGTCGCGCGCAACCACGCCCAGAAGTAGTAGACGACCTGCGCGACGATGCGCGCCAGGTTGATCGAGTTGACGGCACCCAGGTTGTGGGCGCGCTTGAACTCGAGGTCGCCCGCGAGCGCCTTGACGAGGTTCTGTGCGTCATCGAAGACGCCCTCGACGGCGATGTTGTGGATGTTCTCGTCCTGCAGCGAGAACATCTGCGCGCGTTGGAAGGCGCTCATGCGACCCTGCGGCGAGAGCATGAACACGTTGATGTGCTGCTTGCCGCGGAACGCGTGCTCGGCCGCGGACCCCGTGTCGCCGCTCGTCGCGCCCACGATGTTGAGGGTCGTGCCGCGGCGCTCGAGCGCGTACTCCATGACCTGGCCGAGGAACTGCATCGCCATGTCCTTGAACGCGAGCGTCGGCCCCTCGGAGAGACCGACGAGCGTGATGCCGCCGTCGATGTCGCGCAGCGGCACCAGGCCGCCCGGGAACTTGTCGGCACTGTACGCGGCGTGTGTCATGGCCGACAGGTCGTCGCGGGGGATGTCGGTCGCGAACAGCCCGATGACCTCGGTCGCGAGGTCGGCGTAATCGAGGCCGCGCCACGACTCGAGCGTCTCGGCATCGATCGCGGGCAGCTGCGTCGGGATCGCCAGGCCGCCATCGGGCGCGAGGCCCTCCAGCAGGGTCTCGCAGAACTCGGTCGGTTCCATGCCGCCACGGGTCGAGATGTACTCCACTGCGCGCTCTCCTCGCTCTAGGTTCTCCCTATTCTCGCAGAGTCTGCGGGGCGCCCAGAGCGTCCGCTCCGGTTGCGGGTCCGCGATCACGGCACGCGCGGTCGCGGAAGTGCCGGGCGCGGGAGTCAAGCGGTCTCGGCGACGGCGTGAGCGCGGCACACGGCCGCGTCGCCGCAGTCCTCGCAGAGCACCGTGCGGCGGCGGCAGGCATCGTCTGCGCAGTTCACCATGCGATTCGAGGGCTCGCCGCACGAGGCGCAACGACCGATGACCTCGGCATCGGATCCGAAATCGATGCTCTCGCGCCCGTCGAATACGTAGAGGGAACCCTCCCAGAGGCCGGTGTTGCCGAAGGTCTCGCCGTAGCGGACGATACCGCCGTCGAGCTGATACACCTCGGTGAAACCGCGGGAGGTCATGAGACTCGAGAGCACCTCGCAACGGATGCCACCGGTGCAGTAGGTGACCACGGGCTTGTTCTTCAGATCGTCGTAGCGGCCCGATTCGAGCTCGGCGATGAAGTCGTGCGTCGTCTCCGTGCGGGGGACGATCGCGTTCTTGAACCTGCCGATCTCGGCCTCGAAGTCGTTCCGGCCGTCGAAGAAGACGACGTCGCCGCCGCGCTCTTGCATGAGCTTGTGCAGTTCGCCGGGCTTCAGGTGCGTGCCGCCGCCGACCACGCCGTTCTCGTCGACCGCCAGCTCAGCAGGTGCACCGAAGGACACGATCTCATCGCGGACCTTGACCGACAGACGCGGGAAGTCGAGGCTGTGGCCGTCCTCGTCGAGGCCCGTTCCGGTCGACCACTTGAAGTCGATGCCTTTGAAGGGCTCGTACTGCTTGGTCTTGCGCACGTAGGTCTTGAGCGCTGCCATGTCCCCGCCGAGAGTGCCGTTGAGGCCGTGCTCGGAGATGATGATGCGGCCACGCAACCCGAGGAGTTCGCACAGATCGCGCTGCCACAGACGGACCGCCTCGGGATCGGCGAGGGGCGTGAACACGTAGTAGAGCAGGATCTTTGCGGGCACGGATCCAGGGTACGGGGCGAGCCTTGAAACAGAATAGAAGGATGACTCAGCGCCACCCGGGCTTCGCGCCCCTCATCAGCGCGCTTGCGACGATCGCGGCGGGCGGCGCGATGGCGCTGCAGGGCACCGCGAACGGCACGCTCGCGGGGATCCTCGGCAACGGCATCTTTGCGGCGACGGTCTCGTTCCTCGTCGGCCTGGCCTTCCTCGTTGTCCTCTCGATCGCTGTGCCCGGCGCCCGCGCGGGTGTCGCGAAGGCGTACCGTATCGTGCGCTCGGGCGAGTTCCCGTGGTGGATGACGCTCGGCGGCATCGCCGGCACCTTGACCGTCATCGCACAGGCGTTCACTGTTCCGCTCATCGGCGTCGCCGTGTTCACCATGGCGTATGTCGCCGGGCAGTTGCTCGGCGCTCTCGGCGTCGATAGCACCCGGCTACCGCCCGGCGGACCGACGCCGCCCACGCCCTGGCGCATCGGTGGATCCGTCATCGTGCTGGTCGGCGTCGGCATCTCGGCCGTCGGCGTGCTCGGGCAAGGGGTGCCATTGTGGGCGCCGATCCTGCCGTTCGTGGCGGGCGCCGCGACGACGGTGCAGCAGGCCACGAACGGCCGCCTGCGCGCGGCATCGGGCTCGGCCATCGCGTCGACGTTCACGAACTTCCTCATGGGATCCGTTGTGCTCGTGCTGGTCTCAGCGGGCCTGTTCCTGTCCGGCACGAGCGTCGCGGCTCTCCCCGAGATGCCCGGTCAATGGTGGGTCCTTCTCGGCGGGCTGCTCGGAATGCTCTTCATCGGAGTCACGGCGCAGACAGTCGCGCACCTCGGTGTGCTGCTGCTGAGCCTCATGTCGCTCTTCGGCAACCTCGTCGGTTCCCTCGTGATCGACCTGACATTCCACTCGGCGCATGCCGAGGTGACGGCAGCGACCTACGCATCGATGGTGATCGTGCTCGTCGGTGTCGCGATCACGACGATTCCGCCCGGGCGTCTCTCGAAGAAGCTTCGCTAACGCGGCCGATAGACGACCAGCGAGTGGAAGGTGAAGCGGATCACGAAGGCGACCGCCAACGTGATCGCCGTCGCGATGGGGCTCGGCATGCCCCACGCGGTGACCATGAGGCTCATCACGGGGATGCGCACGGCCGACTCGACGTTGTTGAAGACGAATGACGAGGCGAAGCGCCGCCAGAAGCCACGCGCGGCCCCCGTCATGTCGTGAAAGACGAAGCGCTCGATGAGAAGGAAGTTCGCGATGATCGTCGTCTCGGCCGCGATGACCGCCGCCCAGATGTAGTCGAGGCCGAACTCGGTCAGCAGCCACACGATCGCGACGTTGGCGAGCGCGCCGACCACGCCGATGACCGCGAAGGCGCTCATCTTGCCAAAACGCAGGAGGGTCAGCTGCTGAAAGAAGCGCAGCCCCTGCATGAGCGAAGCTTTGGAGTCGCCCGCATAGCGGTCCGCGAAGTCGAACGGGATCTCTGCGACGCGCAGGTTCGTGCGGACGATCGTCTCGAGCAGGATCTTGAAGCCGCGCGGCTTGAGCGTCGCGAAGTTCAGCTTCGTGATGTCGATCGCGAAGAAACCCGTCATCGGATCCGTGACATGGCGGAGCCGGACCGGGAACATGGCGCGGGTGACGAGCGTGGATCCGCGGGAGACGAGGTGGCGGGTCACGTCGGCGAGCCCTGACGCGTCGCCGCCGCCCATGTAGCGGCTGGCCGCGACGATATCGGCGTCCGTCCGGGTCACGCGGGCGTAGAGCTCGGGGATCTTCTCCGGCGGATGCTGGAGATCGCCGTCCATGACGACGCAGATCGCGGATCCGGCGGCGCGGAAGCCCTCGAGCACGGCACCGCCGAGTCCGTTCACGGGCTCGGCGCGGTGGATCACCGACACCGGGATCGAGGCGGTCTTGGCGACCTCGCGCACGACATCGGCCGTGTCATCGGTCGAGTCATCGACGAAGAGGATCGCGGCGTTCATCCCCGACAGGGCACGCGCCGTGCGCCGGACGAGCTCTGCGACGTTGCCCGATTCGTTGTACGTCGGAACGATGACCGTCAGGTCATGCTCGAATGTTGCCCCCGCCACAGACACCATCCTGTCATGCACGAGCCCGTGCCCCTGACGCGCGCATATCCTGGAAGACATGACGACTCCTGCAGCGAACACCATCACCATGTTCAGCGCCGAGTGGTGCCGCGATTGCCGCCGCACCAAGGCGCAGCTCGACGAGCTCGGCGTCGAGTACACCTACATCGACCTCGAGGCCGACCCCGCCGCCGCCGATGTCGCGAAGGACATCTCGGGCCGCACCAACATTCCCGTCGTGGTCTACCCCGACGGCAGCCACCACGTCGAGCCGTCGAACGCCGATGTCGAGGCGAAGCTGCGCGAGCTCAGCATCATCTGACGCGCGCCGCGCCGACGGGCCCGCATCCCTTCCGGGGTGCGGGCCCGTCGGCTCTGCAGAACCACCGGCAGGGCATCCCCCGCCGATGGGCGATGCATCACTAGGATGGGTGGGGTGAGCGAGCACTTCGAAGAGGTCACCACGCGCGACGAGATCTGGCGCGCACGCCCCGTCGATGCGCGTCTCGTCGGCATCGTCGTCGCTCGGGAGGGCATGCCGTCGATCGTCGAGCAGCGCGAGCAGCTGACCGCGTTCGGCGTGCCGATCGAGGGATTCCGTCACCCGGCTCCGAACGTCGTCGAGACCTGGGAAGAGCGGCTCAACCGCCTCTTCGGCCGCCTCGAGAGGGGCGACGTCGTCGTCGTGACGAGCGCCCGCGTGTTCGGACGCGATGCCGCAGAAGAGGCCCAGACGATCGCCGAGCTCGGGCGTCGCGGCATCATGATCAAGGTGCTCGCACACGCCGTGTGAGCGAGTGCTAGAGGAAGAACACCGCCAGCAGCACGGCGACGATCGCGAGCACGACGGCGGCCCCGACGACCACGAGGGCGTTCATGAGCTTGCGCCGGCTCGCCTGTTGAGCCTCCATCGCCGACAGCGAGGTGCGGGTGATCGAGCGAGGCTCGCGCGTCGCACCCGTCGTCTGGCTCGCGATCCGCAGCGACGCTGTGTCGACGAGCGGCACTCCCCCGCTCTTGGTCCGGGGCAGTTCCACGCCCGCCGAGATGGTCGCCTTCGACGGCCCGGTGGTCGTCGGCACGGATCCGGTGCGCGGCCCCGCGAATGCGGTGCGCGAGACGACCACGGCTCCGACGGCCTTGTCGTGCCAGCCGCGGCCACGGCCGAGCGAGTCGAAGAACACCGAGAAGCCGCCGATGATGATCGCGCACCCGGCCGCCCACACGATGTTGCGCACAACGACCCGCCAGAACGCGAGGCGGTCGCCGGTCGCTTCGCTCGCGAGGCGCACTTTCGCGACGAGCATCCCGGGCGTACCGCCGCGCGATTGCAGGACACAGTACACGAGGAGCAGCAGGGCGACGGATCCTGCGCCGGCCAGCAGGCCGGCGGGGCCGTCGACGAGCGTCGTGACGATCCACCAGACGAGCCCCGAGACGATCGCGATGAGCCCGAGATCGATGACGTATGCGAGCGAACGTCGACCGATCATCGTGTGCATGGCGAATCTCCCTTGACCCAACAGATAACGCTCTCCTGAGCATCACACGACGCGGTACCGTTTGCCAAAACGGTCGCCGCCGCGCGAGGCCGAACTGCGCCGGGAGGGAGCGCTCGCCCTCGCCTCCCGGCGCAAGCTCTTATTTCTGCTTCTTCGCCTTCTTCTCCGGGATCGGAGCCTCGCCCGAAGCGCGGAGGTCGGCGAAGTAGGCACGCGCCTCGTTCTGGCGGGTGTCTTCCGCTCCCGACGCGATCGGGGCGCGCACGTGCTCCGGCGCGAAGCCGAACGCGTCGACCAGGTCCTGCGCGTGCGGGCGCAGGCGGGCACAGAGCCGGTCGATGTAGCTCGTGAGCGCCTGGCCGCGCTGAGAGGAAAGGCGCCCCGACACGAGGTACCAGGCGAGATGCTTCTCGACGAGCGAAAGCCCGAACAGGTCGCGCAGCCAGGTCAGGACCGTGCGCGTGCCCTCGTCTTCGACCTTGCCGAGGGCATCCGTGAAGGCTTCCCACTGCAGCAGCTCGCCGTGGGCGCGCGCCGCCTCGAGCAGCTCGACCTGGTTGTCGTTGAACAGTTCCTGCGCCTCGGCGGGCGCAAGCTTGCGGGCCGCGTTCAGCCGGGTTCCCACCTCGGTCACCATCTGCTGAACGCGGTCGGTGAGCAGCTGGTGCTGATCCTCTTCGCGCAGCCCGAATTCGACCGAGCGAGCCGTGGATCCGAGGTCGGCGAACGCCTGGCCCAGCTGGCGGAGCCCCGCGCCGTGGAAGACCTTCGATGCCCCTTGCTTCGCGGCATACGCGGCGAGCTGCTTCGAGTCCTTGCCCTTGAACTGCGCGGCGAAGTCGCCCAGGAGGCGCTTGCCGACGAGCTGCAACAGCACGTTGTTGTCACCCTCGAAGGTGGCATACACGTCGAGGTCGTGGTGCAGACCGACAAGGCGATTCTCGGCGAGGAAGCCCTGGCCGCCGCATGCCTCGCGTGCCTCCTGGATCGTGTCGAGCGCGTTCCACGTCGACAGCGGCTTGAGCGCGGCCGCGAGGGTCTCCAGGTCCTGGCGAGTCTGATCGGTGTCCTCCTCGCCGCTGAACACCACGTCGAACTTGCGGAGCAACTCGTCGTGACTGAAGGTCTGCGCGTAGGCCGTCGCGATACGCGGGATGAGGCGGCGGCGGTGCTTGCCGTAGTCGAGCAGCACCGTCTCACTGCCCGTGCCGTCGTCGAACTGACGCCTCTGGTTACCGTAGGTGACCGCGATCTTGAGGGCGAGCGCGGCTCCCCACGTAGCGGCGCCGTCGAGCGTGACTCGACCCTGCACGAGCGCGCCGAGCATCGTGAAGAAGCGACGCCCCGGGCTCGCGATGGGGCTCGTGTACGTACCATCGGCGGCGACGTCGCCGTACCTGTTCAGGAGGTTCTCGCGGGGTACGCGCACGTGAGTGAAGCGCAGACGGCCGTTGTCGATGCCGTTGAGACCGCCCTTGGGCCCGTCGTCTTCGCTGACGATGCCCTCGTAGTGCTCGCCGGACTCGTCTCGGATCGGGACGAAGAAGCAGTGCACGCCGTAGTTCACGCCGTTCGTGATGAGCTGCGCAAACACCGTCGCGGCGCGGCCGTCGTTCGCGGCGTTGCCGAGGTAGTCCTTGTACGCGCCGCGGAAGGGCGTGTGGATGACGAATTCTTCCGTCTCGGGGTCGTAGGTCGCGGTCGTTGCGATCGACTGCACATCGGACCCGTGGCCCGTCTCGGTCATCGCGAAGGCGCCCGGCAGCTTCATGCTGATCGCGTCGGGAAGCCACCTGTCCCAGTGCTTCTTCGTGCCGAGCTGGTAGATCGCCGACGTGAACAGGCCCCACTGCACGCCCGATTTGATCTGCAGACTCGGGTCGGCGAGGACGAGCTCCTCGAAGCCCGCGATGTTGCCGCCCTGCGTCTCGAGGCCGCCGTACTCCTTCGGGAACGAACGGGCTCCCCCGTCGCGCGCCGCGAGCATCTTCAGCTGCTCAAGCACGCGTGCGCGATGCTCGGTGTAGTGCTGGCCCGGTATCTGCCAGAAGGCCTCATCCTTGATCATCTCGCGCGCCTCGAGCCGCACCTCGGCCCAGGTTCCGAGCAGTTGGCGGGTGAGCGTGGGGACGTCGATACGGGCGTCCTGACTGTTGTCGCGTGCAGTGTCGAACACGGTGTTCCTCTCATCTTCGGCGAGGGTGCCTACGCCTTCGAATCTAGGGGGATCCACGCAAAACCCGCCATCTCGTTGTGTAAGGCACACAATGAGATGGCGGGTTTGGAGTGGATTACTTTGCGTAGCCCGCGGGGAGCGACGCCCTCGCGGCTTCGCCGCGCGTCGTCTCGTCCGGATCCTCTTCTTGCGGATCCGTCGGGCCCTCTTTCCGCTCCGCCGAGCGGGCGCGCACCGATCTCGGCGGATCCGCCTCGTCGCGGAAGGCACCGACGAGCAGATCCGAGGTCCTCATCCACGTCGCATCGCGGATGAAGATGAAGTCGATACCGATCATCGCGAGCGAGAACCACGGCAGTCCCATGAGAACGCCGATGCCGATGTGGAAGCTCATGATGCCGAGCAGGGCGACGATGCGCGTCGGCCGGGTGAGCAGCATGAACGGGAAGGCGATCTGGATGATGATCGATCCCCAGCTGATCGCGGCGACCATGAAACCCCAGTGGGTGAAGAAGTCGCTGAGGATCGGCCAGGTGCCGAAGCGCTCGGTCATGAGCGGCGTGTAGACGGCGCTGCCGTTCTGCCAGGGCTTGCCTCCCGCCTTGAAAAGGCCGCCGGAGGTGTAGACGAAGATGACCTGCGCCGTGAGGGCGACGAGGGCGAGGTTGTGCAAGAGGTTGCTGATCTCGCCGGGCAGGATCGTCGGGAAGTTCTTTTTCGCGCGGCGGCGCGCGTCGAACGACCAGCGCGCTGCGGGATCCGCGAAGAGCATCAGCAGCAGAACGATGCGGTACATGTTGTCGCCCTGGTCGCCGACGGCGTCGTTCATCTCGATGAAGCTGATCCAGAGCACGAAGTAGAACGGCAGCACGATCTTGAAGCGCCAACCCACCGTGATCGCTACGGCGAGGGCGAGTAGCAGAATGTACAGCAGGGTGAAGAGAGCGTCGTTGCCGGCGACCATGTGGAACCAGCTGAACAGCCAGATCTTCGGGAAGTCGCTGACGGGCTCGGCGAGCTCGCCGTTCCATGCGGATCCGGATCCGAAGGTGTACAGGCGCGACGAGAAGTTCGTCAGCAGCAGGCCGACGCCCGTGAGGCCGATGAGGATGCGAGTGACGGCGAGCCCGTAGAGGGACTTCTTCGTGTCGAGGAGCCACGCTTCGGTCCAGAACCACGCGTTCGCGGCGATCTGGCCGAGGGTCTTGAACAGCAGCGCGATGAGGCTGCCGATGGCGCGGGGGGCGCGCTGGAGCAGACTGGCCATTACTTGTTCATCCGTTCATACTGCTTGCGGAAGACGTTCGTGAACGCGTCCTGCGATTGTCCGTCTGCTTCGATGAGGCCACGCCAGCCGGACGGTGAGTACTGGATTCCGGGGCGCTCGGCGTCGGGGTCGTGACGCTGGTCGAAGGGGATCACGTTCTGTCGCGTCGCGCGGTACTGCACGCGTTCGACGTCGTCGCCCCATATGGCGAGGGCGACCTGCGTCGCGTAGGCCGTCGAGCGGCGCTCCTGCTCCATGTACGCGGAGACGTTATCGTCGCCGTAGTCCTTGAGGGCGGACTGCATGCGCTCCTCCCAGTCGGCCTTGAAGTAGTTGAGATTCACCACCTCCTGCTGCTCTTCGCTGAGCTTGCCCCAGGCCTCCTTGTACTGGCTCGAGACGTCCATGGCGACGATGCCGGCGCGCGGGGTGAACAGGTGGTAACGGATCATCGAGAGTTCGACGTCGCTCGCGGATACCCACTCGGTGGTGTCGCCGTTCACCACGGCACGCACCTCGAAGCGGTAGTCGCCGTTGATCGGTTCGGGCGCGAAGACGCTCCACGACTGGCCGAACATCGGGATCATATAGCTCGAAAGCCGGTCTTGGCCGACGATCGAACGGGCGCCTTCGGAGTACGGCGCGATCCAGAGGAAGGATGCGAGGATGTGCCACGCGGTGAAGAGCGCGGCGGCGATCATGACGACGCGCACGTAGACGCGGCGCCGGGGGCGAGGTGTGGTCTCGGCCATGGGCTTCTCTCGTCGGTGGGTGAACTCGCGAACCGCCTGTGCCCTGGTGAGGTCGTCACCAGAACACAGGCGGTCACATGCGAGCCACCGGGTGCCCCGATTCGTGTTCGACGAGTCGGAGCACCCGGGTACTGCGGGTGTTAGCTGTTGGCGCGGCGGCGGCTCGTGGCGAACCACACGCCGGCACCGGCGATCATCAGCAGGGCGGCGGCGCCACCGAGCGGCAGTGCCATGTCACCACCGGTGGGCGACAGGCTGCCCTTCGAATCGGACGAAGCGTTTGCGTTGTCGTCCGAACCGTTCGAGCTCGCCGAGGCGTTCGAGGCAGCGTCCGCGTTGGCGTTCGCGGCCGCGGCGGCCGACGCGTCCGAGGACGAGTCGGCGTTCGAGGCAGCGGCAGCGGCGGCACCCGCGTTGCCCTCGGCGGCCGACGAACCGTCAGCGTTCGAGGTCGACGAGGCGTCGGCCTGGGCCGCGGCCTGCGCGGCGGCGACCGACGAAGCGTTCGCGGCCGACGAGACATCCGCCGAAGCGGCCGAGGAGGCGTCGGCGTTGGCAGCCGACTGAGCGGCGGCGGTCGCGTCTGCGTTCGCAGCGGCCGAGGCAGCCGACGTGGCGTCAGCCTGAGCAGCAGCCTGCGCGGCGGCCTGGGCCGAAGCGTTGCTGTTGTCGTCGGCGTTCGCCGAAGCCGAGGCCGAAGCCGAGGCGTTCGTGTTCTCGTCCGCGTTGTTGTCCGAACCATCCGCGTCAGCGTCGCTGTTCGCGTTGGCGGCGGCAGCGGCCGAAGCGTCAGCCGACGAGGTCGCGTTCGAGGCGGCAGCTGCGGCGGCACCGGCGTTGCCCTCGGCGGCCGACGAGGCGTCAGCGTTCGAGGTCGACGAGGCGTCGGCCTGAGCAGCGGCCTGCGATGCGGCCTGAGCGGAAGCGTTGGCCTCCGAGGTCACGTCGGTCGAGGCGTCCGACGAGGCGTCGGCGTTGGCAGCCGACTGAGCGGCGGCGGTCGCGTCTGCGTTCGCGGCAGCCGAGGCAGCCGACGTGGCGTCGGCCTGGGCGGCAGCCTGCGCGGCGACCTGAGCGGCCGCGTTGCTGTTGTCGTCGGCGTTCGCCGAAGCCGAGGCCGAAGCCGAAGCGTTCGTGTTCTCGTCCGCGTTGTTGTCCGAACCATCCGCGTCAGCGTCGGCGTTCACGTTCGTGTCGTCGGCGTCAGCCGCCGAGTCGGCGTTCGTGTCGGTGTCGACGTTCGAGTCCGGGTCAGCATCAGCGCTCGTGTCAGCGTCAACGTTCGAGTCCGGGTCAGCATCAGCGCTCGTGTCAGCGTCAACGTTCGAGTCCGGGTCAGCATCGGCGCTCGTGTCAGCGTCAACGTTCGAGTCCGGGTCAGCATCGGCGCTCGTGTCAGCGTCAACGTTCGAGTCCGGGTCAGCATCGGCGCTCGTGTCAGCGTCAACGTTC
>Ga0164243_10000342_pt1 | contig 94722 bp, 96 predicted proteins | sample OricompcompostOP_FD_108781 | JGI IMG/M metagenome (GOLD analysis project Ga0164243, IMG submission 108781) | Organic Plus compost microbial communities from Emeryville, California, USA - Original compost - Organic plus compost (OP) | ecosystem: Engineered > Solid waste > Mixed feedstock >... | reverse complement strand
GTTGTCGATCTTGTAGAAGCGGCGGAACTCGTCGTCCGACTCGGTCGTCACGTCCCAGCCGAATCTCCACCAGCTACCGATATTGAACAGGCCTTTGGTCTCGAGGCTGCCGCGCCAGCCGTCATACCGCTCGCGCTCATCTTGGGGAGTAGATGGGTCATTGAGTTCCGATGGCAAATTGCCGGCATCCTGATCGATGCCGGCGCCCTTGATGTAGTACTGGCCGTTCTCGGTGCGGTGCCGCCACTCGCCCTGCCACAGGATGCCCTGCCGCGACGACACCATCGGATAGAAGGTGAAGTCGTAGTTCGGCGCCAGCGCGAAGTAGTACGGAATGGTGGTGCTATAGCCGAGGGTGTCGGAGATCGACGGCTGCGGCATCAGGAAGCCGGACTTGCGCTTCACCGACGGGTCGGCGTGCTCGAAGTAGGGCGTGTAGAGAATCGGCACCCCGAACAGCTCGAACTGCGCATCCTGATAGGTGATGGTCGCTGCCTGCTGGTCGTGGATCACCGTCGCCGCGCTCAAGCACCACAGCGGCGGCATGCCGTCGGTGGTCTTACAGGGTGTGAAGCGCCCGTTCTTGAACACGGTGGTGTTGCCGCCGCGTCGCGTCGCGTTCTCGGCCGCGATGCGCGTCTCGTCGCTGGCGACGACGGAAAGCTGCGAGACGAAACCGTCGCGGAAGTCGTCGGTGAGCGTGTAGCGATCCGCGCGGACGACGTTGCCGTTCGGTTCCTTGAGCACGACGTTGCCGACCGCCGTCAGCGTGTTGGCCGACTGGTCGTAAACCACTTGGTCAGCGGTGAGGATGTAGTTGTTGTAGAAGATCTCGACGTTGCCGCGCGCGATCACCTTGTTGCCGCCGGTGTCGTAGACGAGCTCGTCGCCCTGCAGGTAGAGCGGCTGCGACTTGTCGATGTTGCGCGAGGGGCCAACGAGGCTCTGCTTGGGGAACGCGCTCTGCCGCTGCACGTCAGGCGCCAGCGTCGAAGGATCCTGGGCGTGGGCGTCAAAGGCCGGCAGAAGCGAGGCAGACAGCAGCGCGAGCAAGGTCAAACGCACCCAACCGACAGCCTTCCGGCGCCGGCAGGTGACGCGTGACGATCCGCAACCCTCTTGCGGTGCCCGCGTTAGACGCATCACTCAGCCATCCTCCTGGTGCAACAGTACCGTAGCCGAGACAATCATCACGAGGACCACGGGTAGCCAGATCGCCGCCCATGGGGGCGTCAATCCAGCCACGCCGACTTGTCGGGAGACTTCCGAAAGCAGAAAGAAGCCGAACCCCCCCACCAGTCCTGTGATGACCATAGTCTGGATGCCTCCGCCGCGGAATGACCGCAACGACACAGTGGCGGCCAAAAGGACCATCGCTGCACACAGCAGCGGCCTTGACATCAAAGTTTCATACTGGATGCGCAGGCGGTCCGAAGAAAGCTTAGCTTTCTCAGCCACTTCGATCAGAGCCGGCAGCTCCCAGAACGACACGGAAAACACTGTTCCCAGCGCGTCCGCAACACGGTCCGGTGTAAGGTATGTGGACACGAGGTAGATATCGAATTTTTCCGGCTCCCGGCCGATGCGTGTGACCCACGCTTCCTTGACCTCCCAATAGCCCTCGTGGAGGTCGGCGCGCTTGCCGTCGACGCGCTCGACGAAATGCCCTTCGGCATCGAAGACGAACACCGCTACGCCATGCAGCGTCAGCCCCCGGTTGGTCGCCATGGCGGCATTGATCACCGACTGCCCGTCGGCGCCGTTCTGGCGCAGCCAGGACGCCCCCGAGCGTGAGCGCAACAGGTTGGTTTCCTTGCCGAAAGCCTCCGCATAGACGCTCTCGGCGGCCACCCGCCCGGCGGCCGCCAGCGGATTGAACACGGTCACCGTCAGCGCCCCGATGAGGAAAGCGACGACGATGCCGGGCCGCAGGAACTGCCACACCGACATTCCGCCGGCGCGCATCACCGTCAGCTCGCTCTTGCGGCTGAGCTGCAGGAGCGCGCCGATCGAGCCGACCAGCACGGCGAAGGCAATGAGGAACTCGGCGTAGGCCGGCAGGCGCAGCAGCGCGATCAGCGCCAAGGTCGTCAGCGGAACCTCTCCGTACTTGCCCGACTGACGCAACAGCTCGACGAAATCGATGAGGAAAATCAGCACCGAGCAGAGGAGGAACACGGCGAGAATCGCAACCAGGAAGCGCGCCCCGATGTAGAAGCCGAGCGTGCGGGTGCCGAGCATGCGCTACCTCCGTCCGGCCGCCAGGCCGGGAACCGCGCGCCGGCGAGAGAAGACGCCGGCCAGCCGGCCACAGGCCTCGACGATCGGATCGATGAGAAGCCCTGGAAAGCGCGAGGACGACAGCCGGCGCCGTGCACGCTCCATCAGTACCAGCGAGACCAGCATCGCCGACAGCGGCAGGCCATAGAGCAGCGGCGTTGCCGCCACGTTGAGCACCACCACGTTGTTGAGCGCCAGGCCGCCGAGGCGCAACGCCGCGGCGAGCACGAAGGCCATCGCTACCTGCTGCACGCGATTCTGCCGCGTCGTATGCGCCTGGCCGACGGCAGCGAGAGCGATGAACGCGAATGCGATCGGGTAGAGCGGGTTCGAGAAGCGCTCATGCAACTCGGCGCGGAACTTGCCGGGACCGCTGCGATAGTTCTCGCTCGTCGGCTCCGGATAGAGGAGCTCGCTGAGATAGCGCTCGCGCGGCTTCAGGTCCTCCCCGTCCTCGTCGAGCTTTTTCTCGAACTGGTCGAGGTCGACCGCATACTGCTGGAACGCGATGATCTGCGAGGGCTCGTCCTTGTCGTTGCGGCGCACGATGTGCCCGCTGGTCATGACGATGTAATTCGAGCTCTCCCGCTGCACGGTGACGCTGCGCTCGGCGAGGTACGACTGGTTGAGCGCCTTGTTGCGCGTGTCGTGTACGATGAGACCGAGCAGCTCCCCGTTCGGGGCGCGCTCGCGGATGTGGAACGTCAGCCCTTCCTCGGGGCTGGAGAACGCGCCGGGCTGAATCACCTGCGTCAGGATGTTGGCCCGCACCTGCACCACATATTCGCGCAGCAGCTTGAGGCTCCACGGCATGGCGAGGTGATTGACGAAGGCAACGCCGGCCGCCACGAGCAACGCCAGCAGCAGCAGCGGCTTTGCCGCCCGCCACACTGTGGCGCCGGAAGCGGTCAGCACGATCAACTCGCTGTCGCCGTTCAGCCGGTTGAGGGTATGGATGGAGGCGATGAGTAGCGAGAACGGCGCGATGATGGCCATGAGGTTGGGCAGCGCCAGCGTCGTCATCTTGATCAGCATCCACACGTCCTGACCCTGGCTGGTCACGACGTTGAGCTGGCGCAGGGCGAGGGCCACCCAGACGATGCCCGACAGCGACAACAGGATGATGAGCAGCGCAGACCCGGCCTGCCGAAAGACGTACCTTTCGAATATTCCCATGGCGACCGAGACTGTGCTGAAAGGGGCTGGCCCCTGACGGCCCCCCGGCCGTCCATTGCGCTTCGTTTCATTCTAGAGTGGCGGAAATTCGGCTTTTGGCCAGGGGCTTGGCGTCCACAGCCGGAGATATTGGGGCCGCCCTACCTCAAGCCGCCCCGCCGATTGAACGCAAAGGGAACATCAGCCCTCGCACGCGAGCGTGAGCACCGATTCGAGCCGCTTGGCTTGCCAGCGCGCCATCGAGGCGCTAGCTCCAAGCACAACCAGCGTTCCGGACTTTCCCGCCTCGCAAGCACGGTTGGGGTCCCTGCTCGGCGGCGGGGCCTTGCGTGCGTCGATTGCATTCCTGGCGGGGAGCCTCCCACCCAACTGCCTTTGCGGAGCCCGCCCATAATGACCAGCCGTCCCGAGATCGTCTTCCAACCCTTGTCCGCCGACCTCGAGCCGACGGTGGTGCTGCTCGCCGGAGACGACGCGGCGCTCGCCGCCCGTGGCCGCGAGATCGACCAGCGCACCAGCGGCGCGCTCGCCAAGGCCGCGGAGGCCGCACAGTACAAGGGACGCAAGAAGTCGACCGTCGAGGTGCTGGCGCCGCCGCGGCTCGGTCATGTCAATCGCGTCATTCTTCTCGGCACCGGCAAGGGCACCGAATTGAAGGAGAACGATTGGGTGCTGCTTGGCGGCTCGGCCGCCGCCGCCATCAGCGCCCGCAAGACCAAGAGCGCGAGCCTCATCGCCGAGGCTCCCGATACGGGCGGCACCAAGCCTGACCAGATCGCAGCGCTTCTCACCTTCGGCGCTGCCCTGCGCCAATACGAGTTCCGCAAGTATCTCACCAAGACGCCGAAGACGGACGAGGAGGCGAGCGAGCCCGACGGCCTGCAGAAGCTCGTCGTCCACTGCGCCGATCCCGACAAGGCGCGCGCCGCTTACGCGCGCTACGAGGCCGTCGCCGACGGCACCGTCACCGCCCGCGACCTCATCAACGAGCCGGCCAACGCCCTCGGCCCGGTTGAATTCGCCGACCGCGTGAAGGAGCTCGAAAAGCTGGGGCTCGAGATCGAGATCCTCGATGAGAACGAGCTCGCCAAGCTGAAAATGGGCGCCCTTCTTGCCGTCGCGCAAGGCAGCGTCCGGCCCGCCCGCGTCGCCGTCCTGCAATGGCACGGCGCCAAGTCGAAGCGCGCCAAGCCCGTGCTGTTCGTCGGCAAGGGCGTCGTCTTCGACACCGGCGGCATCTCCATCAAGCCGGCCGCCGGCATGGAGGACATGAAGGGTGATATGGGCGGCGCCGCGGCCGTCGTCGGCGTCATGCAGGCGCTCGCCGAGCGCAAGGCCAACGCCAACGTCGTCGGCATCATCGGCCTCGTCGAGAACATGCCGTCGGGCACCGCGACGCGTCCCGGCGACATCGTGCGCGCCCACTCCGGCCAGACGGTCGAGGTGCTCAACACCGATGCCGAGGGACGCCTCGTCCTCGTCGACCTCATCTCCTACGTGCAGGAGCGCTTCAAGCCGCGCCTCATCATCGACCTCGCGACGCTCACCGGCGCCATCATGGTAGCGCTCGGCAAGGAGTACGCCGGCCTCTTCGCCAACGACGACAAGCTCGCCAGCGATCTGCTCGAAGCCTCGTCGGCAACGGGGGAGAAGCTGTGGCTCATGCCGCTCGACAAGGCCTACGACAAGATGCTCGAGAGCAAGAACGCCGACATCAAGAACATCGGCGGGCGCTGGGCCGGCTCGTGCACTGCGGCGGCGTTCATCAAGTACTTCGTCAAGGATACGCCCTGGGCCCACATCGACCTTGCCGGCACCGCCATGGACGCGCCGCGGTCGGAGATCAACCCCAGCTGGGGTGGCGGCTGGGGCGTGCGGCTGCTCGACCGCTTCATCGCCGACCACCACGAGAAGGCCGAGAAGTAGCCACAGCGCACGCTTCGTAAACTACTGGTAAACCGCCTCAATCAGATATTATTTTCCATAATATATATTATGCGAATGGCGGGTGGCTGTGCGAACGGCGCGTGATCCAGGGCGAATGGCGGCATCAAGATCGCGATCGACGCAGGTGTCAGAGCAACGCATCCTCGGCGCGGCGAACGCCTTGCGCGACCATCGCCGCGTAGAGGGCACTGACGAAGCCCGACAGCACGTTGACGCTGAGCACGATGGCGACGATGCGCGCCGCGTCCGCGTCCATCACCTGGCTGAGCACCGTCACGACGAAGTGGTCGAACGCCGCCTTCACCTGGAACAGCAACTCGCTCACCTGCTCGATGGACGGATGCTCGGGCGTCTCGAAGATGATCTTCCAGCCGATGTCGGCGACCGACGCCTGCGGCAGCACGTTCAACGCCGCGAGCACGGCGACGCCGGCTGAGAACAAGAGCCCGAGCAGCGGCGCGAGGCGGAAGTACCCCCAGCGCATGGGAAGCACTTCCGACTTCAGCGACAGGTAGCGCAGGAACGCGGCTCCGGCATAGACGCAGACGCCGAACACCACTGCCACCCAGAAGAGGCGCGTCGGATCCGTCCCCGAGAAGGTGAACAAAGTCGCAAAGCCGGCGACGATGCCCTTGAACGCCGCCTCGACGAAGCCGACGAGGGCGGTAAAGAGACCTGCACCCTTCGCCAGCCCCCCGAAATAGAACGGCAGTTCGTAGCGCAGCCGCGCCACCTCGAGCCGCAGCCCGAAGAGGAAGCTCAGCGCCGCAGTCACGGCAGCAAAGATGAACGGGTGGTAGAAGGCGAGCGCAGCCACGGCGGCAACCGCCGCGACCTCGCCCGCCATGATCGCAGCGTTCGCCAAGATGCGCAGAATGACCATGTCGCCCCGTGTCCGCTCCAAAGGCGCCCCGCGCCGATGCTAGCGCGGAGCTGCGGACACAAACAATGGCCGACGCTACCGGCTAGCGCAGAGACGATACCGTCTGTGGCGCGTGGCAGACGGCATCCTTGATGCGCACCAGCGCCGCCTCATAGGGGAACGAGCGGCGATAGGCGCGGTACTGCCCGCCGGTATCGCCGGTGATCTGCATCTCGCGCGGCTTGCCGGCCTCGTCAGGAGCGAAGACGGCAACATGAACCACATAGGGCTCCGTACCCGCCGCCAGCTCGAGGGTGCCCTCGAAGCGGGCAGCATCCTCCTCCACGGCACCGGCGTTTACTTTCAACGCCGTACCGGCACAGGTATCGTTGGCCGCAACGCGAATGCCGCACCAGCCATCGCCGCAAGCAACGATGTCGAGAGTCAACGGGCCGTTGCTGTCGCTCGTCCAGGTTTGGCCCTGCCAGCGGCCCGCCACATCGACGACCTTGACGTCGGCGGCAAGCGCGCCAACGGTGAGCGACGCAGCCGTTGCGAGAACACAAAGAGAGCTCAGTATCGTTTTCAACATCGCACGCCTCTAATGGCTTTTTGCCAATGACCACTGACGCGACCACAGCACTTCCAGCCGGCAGCTTTAAGTCGGCCTTTCGCCTGCTTGCCGCCCGCGCTCCCCGTCTTGCGGTGATTTGCGGCGTGTTGCTGCTCGCCGTTCCGACCGGCATCGTCGCCGTCTCTCAGGGCCTCGGCGCCATCCCGCTTCCCTACAATCTGTTCATCGTTGATGAGCGGTTACCGGGCATCTTCAAGCTGCACATGCTGGCGTCCGGCGCCGCGCTGCTGCTCATCCCGCTCGTCGTTGCGCTACGTCGGAGCAGCGCCTGGCACCGCCCGCTCGGCTACGCGACCGCAGTTTGCGTCTTGCTCGGCGCCCTCACCTCGCTGCCCGTCGCGCTCTATAGCCATTCCGTCTTGGCGGCGCGGCTCGGCTTCCTCGCCCAGGGCATCGTGTGGCTTGGCCTGATTGCACTTGGCGTCATTGCTGTCCGTCGCCGGAACTTCGCCGAGCACGCAAGGCTGATGCTGATGATGGCGGCCGTAGCATCCGGTGCGCTGTGGGTGCGCCTCACGACGACGGTGGCGACGGGCTACGATCTGCCATTCGATACCGTCTACGGGTGCGCCGCCTGGCTCGGGTGGCTCGTGCCGCTTGCCGTGGTCACGCTCCTCCCGACGCCCTGGACCCATGCGCGCCGCTGACACTCGCAGGTCATCGCGGCATCGATTAGGGTGCCGCGCATGAAACCCTCTAAAGACATCTCCCGCCTCATCGAGATCATGGCCGCGCTGCGCCACCCTGAAACCGGTTGCCCGTGGGACCAGCAGCAGACGTTCGCCAGCATCGCCCCCTACACCATCGAGGAAGCCTACGAGGTCGCCGACGCCATCGCCCGCGACGACATCGCCCACCTCAAGGAGGAGCTCGGCGATCTGCTGCTGCAGTCCGTCTATCACGCGCGCATGGCCGAGGAGCAAGGCGCGTTCGACTTCGGCGACGTGGTCGAGGCGATCACCGCCAAGATGATCCGCCGCCATCCCCACGTGTTCGGCACCGAGGAAGAGCGCGCCGCCGGCGCAGCGCCCGGCTTTTGGGACAAGGTGAAGGCGGCAGAGAAAAGCGGCAGGGAGCCGGGCGGCGTGCTCGACGATGTGCCCGTCGCCCTCCCCGCGCTGACGCGCGCCATCAAGCTGCAGAACAAAGCCGCCAAAGTCGGCTTCGACTGGCCATCGCTGACACCCGTGTTTGCCAAGCTGGAGGAGGAAATCGGCGAACTGCGCGCCGAGATCGATGCGCCCGCGAAGGCGACCGGCAGTGCGGCAGTCGAGGAGGAACTCGGCGACCTGCTGTTCGTCGTCGCCAACGTCGCGCGCCACTTGCAGGTCGACCCGGAGACCGCGCTGCGCAAGGCCAACGACAAGTTCACCCGCCGCTTCCGCTACATCGAGGAACAGCTCGCCGCGCGCAGCTCGTCTCCGGCGCAGTCTAACCTCGCCGAGATGGACGCCCTATGGGACGAGGCCAAGACGCGCGAGAAGACTTGACACCTGCTTGCGACGTAGCTCCCGTCGCACTTACTCGACGCTGAAGTCCTCCGCACGCGGCGCCTCAACCTTCTGCCCCGTCGCGCGATTGATGGCCATCGTAACCGCCCACAGCACGACCCCGAGCCCGATCAGCGCGGCGGCGATGACGTACTGCTGCGGATCGCGCCCTGTCCATGGACCGACGAGAAAGCCGCACGTCACCGCCCCCAGGACCGGGACAATGGTGGGCGCGCGGAAATGTTGGTGCTCCACCCGATCCCCGCGCAATACCAACACGGCGACGTTGACCACGCTGAATACCGCCAGCAGCAAGAGCGCGGTCGTCCCGCCCAGCGCCGGCACCTCGGCGACGAAAGTGATGAGCGCGAAGGCGAGCAGCGTCGTAAAGGCGATGGCGACGTAGGGCGTACGGCGCCCGTGGTGCACTTTGCCGAAGGCGGGCGGCAGCACGTGCTCGCGGCTCATGCCGTAGATCAGCCGGCTCGCCATCAGCATGTTGATGAGCGCGCTGTTGGCCACCGCGAACATGGTGATGAAGCCGAAGATACCGAGAGGGAACGACGGCGCGCCCGCCTGCACCACCTTCAACAGCGGCGTCTCCCCCTCCCCCAGTTGCTCGGGCGGCACGAGCGCGATGGCCGAGATCGACACCAGCACGTAGATGACGCCGGTGAAAGTCAGGCCGGTGAGCAGCACCCAGGGGAAGATGCGGCTCGGGTCCTTCGTTTCCTCGGCCATGTTGACGGAGTCCTCGAAGCCCACCATGGCGAAGAAGGCGAGCGTCGTGCCGGCGATCACCGCCCAGAAGGCATTGCTGTCCGCGCTGGTGTTGAACTCCAAAGTTCGCGAGAGATCGCCGGTGCCACTTCCGATGGCCCACAGGCCGATAAGGATGATGATCAGCAGGCCGGACAGCTCGACGACGGTCAGCACGACGTTGAGCTTCACGCTCTCGCCCACGCCGCGGAAATTGATGGCCGCCACCGCCGCCATGAAGACGAGGCCCACCAGCGTCACGCCCCAGCCGACGAGCCCCAGGCCCAGCGCGTCGGAGAAGTTGGCGGCGAACGCCCGCGACGCCGTCGAGGCCGAGGTGATGCCCGAGCACATGACGGCAAATGCGATGAGGAAGGTGACGAAGTGGATGCCGAACGCGCGATGCGCATAGAGCGCCGCGCCGGCTGCCTTCGGATATTTCGTCACCAGCTCGAGGTAGCTCAGCGCCGTGAGCATCGCGACGAGGAAGGCGACGAGAAACGGCAGCCAGACGGCCCCGCCAACGTGCGCCGCGACCTTCCCGGTCAGCGCGTAGATGCCGGTGCCGAGAATGTCGCCGATGATGAACAGCAGCAGCAGCCACGGGCCCATCACCCGGTGCAGCGCGGGCTCGCCCGAGTGACCGTCGCTTGGCCCCGCCATCACTCGCCCCTCTGCTATCGCCAGGGCGAGTGTGGCCGCAGCCGGTCGTGAAGGTCAACCATGGCCGCGTTGTTGCACAAAAGCTGTGCGGCTAGCGGTTGATGCTGCGCGGCAGGCCACGGAACGAGCCCGAATCGGAACCATGGCGATCCGCGCCACTACCGTTCTGGCCGAAACGCGCCCCCTGCGGACGCCGTCGCTTCTTCTGGCCGCCCGGCCTATGCGCGGCATGCTTGCCGGGCTGTGACTTCCCGCCGCCTGCACGTGCGCCGTAGCCCTGGCCGTTGCTCCCGGACCGACCCTGCGTGCGCGGCCCGCTCACCGCACTCGCCGCACCCGTCGCCGCGAGAGCCGTATCATTGGTGCGATCGGATGCCGGGATCGACTGCCGCGTCACGCGCTCGATGTCGCGCAGCAGCGGGCGCTCCTCGCCCGAGCACAACGAGATGGCGATGCCCTCGGCGCCGGCACGTGCCGTACGGCCGATGCGATGCACGTAGCTCTCGGGCACGTTGGGCAGCTCGAAGTTGACGACGTGCGTCACCTCGTCGATGTCGATGCCGCGCGCCGCGATGTCGGTGGCGATGAGGCCGCGGATGTGGCCGTTGCGGAACTGGTGCAGCGCCCGCTCGCGCTGGCCCTGGCTCTTGTTGCCGTGGATGGCGGCAACCATGATGCCTGCCGCCTCCAGATGCCGCGCCACCTTGTCGGCACCGCGCTTGGTGCGCGTGAAGACGAGGGTGCGCTTCATCGCCGGATCGGCGAACAGCTCGATGAGGAGCGAGGCCTTCTTCTGCGGCTCCACGTGAATGACGCTCTGGCGTACGCGGTCGGCCGTCTTGGAGACCGGCGTCACCTGGACGCGCAGCGGATCGCGCAGCATCTCGCCGGCCAGCGCGCCGATCTCGCGCGGCATGGTGGCCGAGAAGAACAGGCTCTGGCGCCGCTGCGACAGACGGGCAAGAATTTTGCGGATGGGCGCGATAAAGCCCATGTCGAGCATCTGGTCGGCCTCGTCCAGCACCACGATCTCGGCACCGGAGAGGTTGACGCTGCGCTGGTCGACGTGGTCGAGGAGGCGCCCTGGCGTCGCCACCAGAATGTCGACGCCATTCCGCATCGTCTTCACCTGCGGACCGAACGGCATGCCGCCGAACATCACCGCGACCGAGAGCCCGGTATGCTTGCCGTAAGTGCGGAAGCTCTCGCCGATCTGCGTGGCAAGCTCGCGCGTCGGCGACAACACGAGCGCGCGCGCTCCCTGGCGCAGCGCTGGGCGCCGGTCGGCGGCAAGCCGATGCAGGATCGGCAGCGCGAAGGCCGCCGTCTTGCCGGTGCCCGTCTGCGCGATGCCCATAAGGTCACGCCCGGAAAGCACGCCGGGAATGGCCTGTGCCTGAATTGGGGTTGGAGTTGTGTAGCCCTCGGTGCTGAGCGCTTTGAGCAGCTCCGCATTGAGGCCGAGTCCCGAGAACGTCGTCGAAGTTGTAGCAACCAAATGCATGTCTTTCATATTCGGGCCGCACACGCGCGCAGGCGCCAGCCAACGGCGGCGGACGCGAGCGAACGCGGCGGTACCGAAGAGAGCCCCGCGTGGCCTGGGCTATCGAATGGAAGGAAAAATCAGAGGCGCTCAACAGGAGGACGAGCAAGTGGCCTTGGAGCCGAATTAAGCTGTCCGTTCACGCGGCTGGAGCGCCGATGGCCGCCCGGGATCATCCCGAGCGATGGGCAGCATATGGCACGCCCTGCGCTGCGGAGCAAGTGCGCCTCTGCGCGCAGCATGTTTATTTGCACGAAATGCCGGTGACCTTCTCCAACCCCCACCAGGCGTCCATGCGCTCGTAAACCTTACCCGTGGCCGTGATCTGGCTACCCACCCTGCATTTGCCCATGGCAGGCTTCGGAACCCCGGTCAGGAAGGTGAGGCAGTGGTCCGCGGCAGAGTTGTCGAGCGTGACCCACAGCGCCTTCGGGTCATCCTCCTCCGGCTCGATCATGTCGATCCTCGCCGTCATCGTCATCTTCTCGCCGAGCTTGCTTTGCAGCTCGCGATACTTGCACTCGCGCGCGGCAAGCGGCGACGCCAGCAACGCCATCATCGCGACGCCAAGAATGAGGGCCTTAGAGCGCACGCGAGCCTCCCCCGAGTTGCCATGCGAACCGGCGCCATGAAGGCGCAACTCAGGCAGCAACACAAGATGGCTTGCGCCAGCGCGCCGCTGTGACCCACATTCGCAAACCTTGACGATCTTGCCGATCCGTAATCGCTCGGCAGCCGGCATGGAGGGCGCGAATGGCGAAGCTGGAATTCTGGTACGACTTCTCCTCGACCTACACCTACCTGTCGGTCATGCGCATCGAGGACGCGGCGGCCCGGGCCGGCGTCGATCTCGATTGGCGTCCCTTCCTGCTCGGAGCGATCTTCAAGGCGCAAGGCTGGCAGACCTCGCCTTTCAATCTGTTCCCGGCCAAGGGCCGCCACATGGTGCGCGACATCACCCGCATCGCCATCGCTCGTGGACTGACCTTCCACCTCCCCGACCCATTTCCGGCGAACAGCGTCACGGCAACCCGCCTGGCTCTCATCGGCAAAGCCGCGGGCTGGTGCGCCCCGTTCACGCGTGCCGTCTTCGCCGCCGAGTTCGCCCACGGCGAGGACATCGGCAGCCTCGACGTTCTCCGCCGGATCTTGACCGATCTTGGCGTCGACGCCGAAGCCGCGATCGCCGCCGCGACTTCGCAGGAGAACAAGGACCTGCTGCGCCGTGAGACGACGCTGGCGCAGGCGCGCGACATCTTCGGAGCCCCGACCTTCATCACCGAGGATGGCGAGCTGTTCTGGGGTGACGATCGGCTCGAGCAGGCGCTCTCGTGGGCGGCTGAGCCGATGGGTGCCACCCGGGCGTCTTGATGGCCTGACCTACTCCGCCGCGGCCGGCATGATCCGCCGCGAAGGATTGAACGCCGCCTCGAAGCTGTCGGCCCGCGCCATCTGCCAAGCCGACGCGAAGTGCGGATCCTTGGCGCCACGCACCAGCTCCCCCGGCTCGAGGAAATGGTATTGCTCGGCGAAGGTGGCGACGCGGTCGGGCGCCGCGCGGCGCATGAAGTGGTGCGGCCGCAGCTCGCTCGGATGGTTGAGCCCTGCCGCCGCGACGAGCTCGGCCAGCGCTTTCACCGTCTGCTTGTGGAAGCTCCTGACGCGCTCCGACTTGTCGCTGACGACGACTGCCCGCTGGCGCGAGAGCTCCTGCGTGGCGACGCCGGTCGGACAGTGGCCCGTGTGGCAGATCTGCGCCTGGATGCATCCGACCGCGAACATGAAGCCGCGTGCCGAGTTGCACCAGTCGGCCCCCAGCGCCATGGCACGCGCCATGTCGAACGCGGACGTGATCTTGCCCGACGCACCGAGCTTGATGCGCTCGCGGAGGTCGGCGCCGACCAGCGCCGAGTGCACGAAGGCGAGACCGTCGCGCAGCGGCATGCCCATGTGGTCGATGAACTCGAGCGGCGCCGCGCCAGTGCCGCCCTCGGTGCCGTCGACGACGATGAAATCGGGCGTGATGCCCGTCTCCAGCATCGCCTTGACGAGCGCCAGAAACTCCCACGGATGGCCGACGCACAACTTGAACCCCGTCGGCTTGCCGCCCGACAGCGCGCGCAGCTCGCCGATGAAGTGCATCATCTCGATCGGCGTCGAGAAGGCCGAGTGGCGCGCCGGCGAGACGCAATCCTGTCCCCGCTCCACGAGACGGATGCGCGCGATCTCGCGCGTCACCTTGGGTGCCGGCAGAATGCCGCCGAGCCCCGGCTTTGCCCCCTGGCTGAGCTTGATCTCGACCATCTTCACCTGCGCGATGGTCGCTGTCTCTATAAAGCGCTCGCGCGAGAAGCTGCCGTCCGCATTGCGGCAGCCGAAATAGCCGGTTCCGATCTCCCAGATGATGTCGCCGCCATGCTCGCGGTGATAGGGGCTCAAGCCCCCTTCGCCCGTATCGTGGGCGAAGCCGCCAAGCTTGGCCCCCTTGTTCAGCGCCCGGATGGCATTGGCCGAAATGGAGCCGAAGCTCATCGCCGAGATGTTGAACACCGACGCCGAGTACACCTGCTGGCAGTCATGGCCCCCGACGTGGATGCGGAACGGCTCCTTGGCCACGGGCTTGGGCGCCATCGAATGATGCAGCCACTCGTACTCGGTCCGGTAGACATCGTAGTGCGTCCCGAACGGGCGCTTGTCGAGCTCGTGCTTGGCGCGCTGATAGACGATGGAGCGCTTGTCGCGCGGGAAGGGCATCCCTTCCTTGTCGGACTCGAAGAAGTATTGGCGCAGCTCCGGGCGAATATTCTCGAGAATAAACCGCAGATGGGCGGCGATCGGATAGTTGCGCAGGATGGCATGCCGGCGCTGTACGAGGTCGCGCAGCCCAAGGAAGGCGAAGCCACCGAAAAACAATAGTGGCAGCAGATAGAATGGCGTGCCGGCCGGATCGCGCGCCGTCGCCGCCGCGAAGGCAACGGTACCGACGAGCGCAATGGTCAGCAGGATGTAGCGCGGGCTGAAGGGAAGCATGAGGGGACGCATGGTGGCCGCTTCCTTGTCTGACGCGAGTAGGCAGTCACGCGGAGTACACGCGCACCTTTATAGCCAGCCCTGCATGTCGCTTTTGCGAAGCCGATGCATGTCGCGGCGCAGCACGGCAGGACATCCGGGGTGCCCACCATATCGCCTCAAAAGTCCGATTTGCCTTCCGTGGTACGGGCCGCTCTAATCGTACTTCCTTGGATGGAGAACCGCATGCGCTGGACGAATATGGTGATCGCAGCCGCGTTGGTTGCGGCATTGCCGCTGGCTCCGCTTTTTGCCGCCAGCGAAGATGCTGCTGCCCCACGCAGCACCGCGAAGCTATCGGCGCGTGATGCGGGCGCGCGCTACGGCGAGGCCGCCGGCGCCATCCTCGTCTGCGATGGGCTGCGCATCACGGACCGCGTGGCCGAGCTGCGCGCGCTCTATCAAGGCGACGAGCTAACCGATTTCGATGCCCAGGCGGGCAAGATCCTGCAGGCGTGGCGCGACACGCTCAATTGCGAGCACGCCGACGGCCCTGCCGACTGCCGCGTCTCGCGCCAGTGGAGCTGCCGGCAGGCGCTGCAGGAGATCGGGCCCAGCGGCACCGCACTGCAAGGCCTCATCGAGCCCAAGAACTGAACGATCACAGCGCGCGCAGGAAAGCAACCAGCGCCGCCCGCTCCGCTGGCGTCAGCTTGAACGATTGCAAGAACGGCGACTTGCGGCGCGCCGCCTCGTAAAGCGGGCGCCGGCTCCCGTCCTCGGCGCGGTCTTCCCGCACCGCCCCGCCACCGCCCTCATAGAAGCGGACGATGCCAGGCAACTGCGGGAAAATGCCGTTGTGCATGTATGGCCCGGTCTCCGAGAGATGCCGCAGCGAAGGCGTGCGGAAGGAACCGGCATCGGCGGCGTTGCCCGTCGCCGCATAGCGGCCGAGATCCTCGAGCTTGCGGCCAAAGAAGCTGAGGCCGATGTTGTGTGTCTCCCCATCGCTGAGCAGCGGACCGCTATGGCAATTGGCGCAACCAGCCTTGGTACGGAAGACGTGCAGCCCCCACACCTCCTCGTCGCTGAGCGCCTTGCTATCCCCGCCGGCGAAACGATCGAAGCGTGTGGTCCGCTCCAGGGTGCGCTGAAAAGCGGCGAGCGCACCGACGATGTCGTGTAGTTCGACCTCCCGCCGTCCGGTCAGCGCCGCAAAGCGTTGCCGATACGGCCCAACGCTGCCGACGCGCTGGGCGACATCGGCAAGCTCGCCGTTGGACATTTCGCGCGCGTCGCTGAGCGGCCCCAGCGCCTGCTCCTCGAGGCTCTGCGCGCGCCCATCCCAGAAGAAGGCGTTCTGATAGCCGACGGCGAAGAGTGAAGGCGCGTTGCGCCGGCCCTCGGCCCGCCCGTGCCCGAACGACGTCGGCAATCCGTCGCCCCACCCGAGACGCCGGTTGTGGCAGCTCTGGCAAGCGAAGTGCCCGGAGGCCGACAGCCGCGGATCGTTGAACAGCTCCGCGCCGAGTTGCGCCAGCGCCTGCTCCCTGCCCTGCGGACGCGGGCGAAGTTGCAGCGGCGCCATTTCGCGGAACTTGGCGCCCGGGAGCAGCCGCGGCCGTGGCCACGTCGCCGGCGGACCGGTGTAGAGCTTGCGCAGCTCTCGCAGTTCGCCAGCGGTCGGAACGTCGGAGAGCGGCCGCCGCTCGGCACCGACGAGCGATACACCGACGGCCACCGCGAGCAGAAGCACAAGTGCAGCCGCTGCTCGCGTCAGGCGCATCGACCTTCACATCCTCAGCTTGGTGCCGAGCCAGAAGCTGCGCCCACGCACCCAGGGATTGGTCGTCGTGGCGATGCTGTTACCCGCTGTGTCGAGCAGGTTGTCGACCTCGAGCTCGATCGCCACCATGTCGCTCACATTGTATTGAGCGTGCATATCGAGGTTGAAGGTCGGCGAGAACGTCCGGTCATCCCAGACATTGTAGGTTATTCCGGCGATGGTTCTGTCGACGTCCGTGTCGTAGACCCCTTCTGTACCAAAGTTGTAGCCAGCGTTGAAGTCGACGAAGAGCGCGTCGTTGAACCATGACGTTGTCAACGTGGCCCCGATCCGCACCGGGATGTCGAGGTTGCCCGTAACCTGACCGAACGTCTGCAGCGTGTAGGGCTGTTCCTTGTAGAGGATGTTCGTGTCGTCATTCTCGTCCTCGACATAGAAGTAGGTGCCGATCCGCCGTGCCTGATCCGACCAGGTTACGTTGGCGCTGATGCCAGCAGACGACAGAAGCGGCGTCTTCAGATTGCTCCAGTACTTACGGTACTCGAGCGTCCACGAGTCGTAATAGCTCCAGCCGTCGTTGGTCAGCACGTTGCACGTGCCGAGACCTGGACCCGTGCACGCTTCCGGCGAATACTCGTCCCTGCCGTGCCGCTCGACATAGCGGACACGAAACTGACCACCCGTCAGCGGATCTAGAAGCCGAGCTGTACCCGTGTACTCATCGCCATAGGGTGTCGCCAAGCCGCTGGCGGTGTACCAGGAAGTCTGTTGTTGCCTAAACGTGTATTCCGGCTGAACATTGCCGCCCGGGGCCGTCCTGGTCCACGTCTCCGAGAAGGGGACACCGTCGCGCACTGCATAGTAGAGCGCGTCACCTTGGTAGTAGCGATTGTAGCCTGCTGTGAAGCTCAGCCCTTGGATTGGCGTCACGGTCGCAGCAAGTCGGGGCGAGATGTTTGGATTCTTCTGGTAGTCGTCATAGTCGAAGCGTGCGCCTGCGCGCACATTGAGCCACGCGAGCGTCTGATCGATCTCCGAGAACAAGTGCAGCGAGTTGACGGTCGCGCTGGTGCTGAAGGCGTGCGAGATGACTTTCGTGGAGTTGTAATACTCCTCGGTGCACTCGGAATCGCCTGGCGGACAATTGAACCCGCCGCCACCCGGAGGCACCGGAGTGACACTGTCCGTGCTCGTATAGAGGGAGTAGTTCGTGAAGGTCTCAGGCCGTGCGCGCCGCCCTTCGATCGAGCGAGCCTCGCCGCCGAGCAGGAAGCTTCCCCATAGCAGCTTGCCAGTCAGCTCGTGCTGTACGCCGATGTCGGTCTGTCCCTGCTCCATGTCGCCGTTGCCGCCGTCTCTGCAGGTGGTCACGTTCTGTATGCCGGTGAGTGCTGACTCCGGCAGCGGCCGGCACCACTCGTCGAAATCGTCGGTATCGAAGCGCAACACCCAAGGGCTGTTTGCGTCATCCCGCCTTCGATACATGCCCCGGTAGAGATGCGCTTCGTTGGAGTTCGCGTCGTTGAGCGTGTTGCTGTCGTTGTAGTAGCCGCGGGTGAGGATGCTGACGCCGCCGAGGCCGATGCCGGGCGCCACGATCTGATCGAGCTTGGCGCGGTGCTCGATCTGATTGGTCCAGCCGTGGCTCTCAATGTCGATCTCAGAGTTTCGCCAATGCGGTGACTCCCACCGTTGGGAATACTTCGTCAGTGCAGAATCGATCTTGAAGCGGCCGATATCCGTGCGCACGGCGGTCGCGAAGCGGAAAAAGATGTTGTCGGAATCCTCGTTGATCGGCTTTTGGTAGAGCTCGTAGATTTTCTCCTTGCTCGTCTCCGCCGTCTTGCGGCTCACCTGGGTGATGAACGACCAGTCGTTGGTGATCGGTGCGCCGATCGAGATGGCAAGATTGTTCTTCTCGAATGTCGGATGCTTTACGCCGTTGGGATTGGTGCCGTCCTTAGTGCCGATGATGTAGTGCATCATCTCATCGGTCTGGCGGCTGTACGTTACTGAAGCATGATAGCGATCCGTCGGCGGCTCTGCGAGCTCGTAAAGGACAGCACCGCCGAGAAACTCGCCGTACTTTGCGGAAGCGTTACTGTCGATGATCGTCGCCTGCCCGACGAACTCGGCAGGAACGAAGACCGACTGCGGATGCAATCCGTAGATGTTACCCAGGGTCGGCTGCGTTTCATCGCTGGGCAGCATATTGTCGGAAATATCGACCGAGCCAGTGTTATTGTTGATGCTCACGCCGTTGAGCATGATGTTGTTCTCGTAGGTCCTGCCACCCATGATCGAGAACTGCATCGGCCGCGTATCGAGCTCCTTTTGTCCGTCGACGCCCGGATTCTCGTCTGCATAATTCTGATACTGCACGTTCGGCAGGTTGCGCACGAAGGTGTTGGCGTCGCCGCCGCCACTGGTGCGCGCCCTGGCGCTGTCTCCCGTGAGCACCGTGGTACCGGTGTCAGAAAGCGACTGGCCGAAGATGACCGGATCAGGCTGTTGAGCCTCGGCACTGGGATCGGCGACGACCACGGCCCCCGGCTTCGGCTTGGCAACTGCCTTCGTCTTCTTCTTTACGGGCTTAGGCGAAGCCTCGACGATCATTTCGGGCAGCGCGGAGCTTTCTGGATTCTTCTCGGTTTCTTCCTTGGGCTTTGCGGATGCTGGTTCCGAACTCGCCGGCGCGGCGTCGCCCTCCTTGGCCGGCGGCTCCTGTGCCGCGGCACTCGCCGCCCCCATCGCCAAGGCGCAGATCAACACGCGCACGCACCCGCGCGCCAACGCACACGCAACCATCGTCCCCCCAACTCACACGCAACGCTACTGAACGAAGGCTGGCGAAGACGAAACGCGCCGGGCGCGTGCCTTTGGCTTGCTATCGGAAGCTCGAAATCTCCCCCGGCCCGAGCTTCGCAGGGCCGAAGCTACCGAGGCTAGTTAAATTTGACTTAGTTAGTCAACAATACCTTCGGTCGAAAGAGCGGAGATCATGCCGATTTTCTTGACGTGCATCAGCCCCGCCCGCTCGACGATCGCGCGTACCCTCAGCCGCCTGAAGCGCGCCGGCGGCGCTCGGCGAGGCTGAACGGTACGCTATTGCCGCGCCACTGCTCATGCGGGAACAACGGGCGCGGGGCTGCAGCGGCAGCCTGCTGCGCATCGATCTCCTCGCCGATGTTGCTTGTTGCCTCGCGCCAGTCGCCGGCGCTCGGAATATAGGCCGCCGGCTCGCCTTCGATGCCGTCACGCGCCGTCAACGCCGGACGCGAGACCTGGAACATGCCGATGCCCGAGGCGAGATTCTGCAACTCCCCGAGTATGGCAGTGCGTCGAACCTCGTGCTCGCTGGCGATGGTCTGCACGTCGGCGAGCAGTTGCTCGTCGAGACGCGCCAGCGCCTCGCTCAGCGCCTTGACGAGAGCCTCCTCTTGCGTGGCGGTCTCTGCAATTCGGATGTGCATTTCCTCGAGTTGCTGTAGCAGCTTCCTCATGGTGGCCCCCTCGTTGCTTCTGACGAATCAAATCGTTGAAGAATTTGGCCATTCATTCGGGCCGGAAATGAGGACGGCCGCGAGCCGCAGCGCCGCAGGCGCTTGCCGCTACGCGAGCGCCGCCCGTTCGATCGCGCCGACGGCCGCGCTGGTGATCGCACCGATGTTCGGACATACTCGGCCAACGTATCGGCCGCCCCTGCGTGAGAGCGCGCATGGTGAACGATCCGCATGCCGCCACGACGCGGCAGTGCTGCCCGTTGATATCGCTCAATGCAGCCCGTCTCACGCCCCTGATAGTCGACAACGAGGCTCAAGCTGTAAGCAGCAAACAGGAGGCACCGACACCAGGATGGCGCAATGAAGCGACTTCTCATGGCCACCGACCTCTCCGCCCGCTCCGACCGGGCATTGCAGCGCGCCGTCGCGCTCGCCAGGGAGCAAGGCGCAACCCTCGACGTGATCACCGTCGTCGACGACAGCCTCCCGCATGCAGTGCGCGAACGCCACCAGGAGGCGGCAAGGATAGCCATCGATCTTCAGATCCGCGCGCTTCAGAACGCCAAGGAGGCCATCGCCGCCGAGCGCGTCCTTTCCGGCGAGGACTTTCTCGCCATTCTGCGCTATGCCGAGGACATCAGCGCCGAGCTCATCGTGCTCGGCCTGCATCGCCATTCGACGCGTCTCCTGTTCCGCGGCACGACCGCCGAGCGCGTCATCCGCTTCGGGCGTCTGCCGGTGCTGGTGGTCCGCGATCCAGTCGCCCGGCCGTATCGCCGCGTTCTCGTCGGCGTCGACCTGTCGCTGCATTCGCGGCGCGCGCTAGAGCTCGCCGTCGAGGTAGCGCCTGATGCCGAGTTCCGCTTGGTGCACGCCGCCGATGTGCCGTTCAAAGGTCTGCTCAACGAGAAGACGGTCTGGGAGATCGCCGAGAGCGAGCGGGCCCGCGTCCAGGAATCGCTGGAGCGCAGCCTCACGGAGTTCGCCGCCCCAGTGGCGACGGTCGCCGAGCGCTGGGAGATCGTCGCCCGCGAGGGCCTGCCGCAGGACGTCCTGCGCCAGCAGGCAGAGGACTTTAGACCCGACCTCATCGCCCTCGGCACCCATGGTCGCTCCGGCATCGCCAATGCCATGCTTGGGAGCGTTGCCGAGGAGATACTGGCCGACGCCCCGACCGATGTGCTGGCCGTGAAGGCATGGTGACCGTCACGGATTCCAGCACGGCGTCGGCGACTGCCACCGGCAACGGCTGGCACGGCATCAGTGCCGAGCGCGTTCTTGCCGACCTTGGCGCCTCGCCCGAAGGGCTGACCTCGGCCGAGGCGAAGCTGCGCCTCGCGCTCTACGGCCCCAACACGCTGCCTGCGCCACCGGGCAAGAGCGTGCTCGAACGCCTGCTGGCGCAGATCGCCAATCCGCTGATCTACGTGCTGCTGGCCGCCGCTGCCATCAGCGCCATCCTGGGCCACTACGTCGACATGGCGGTGATCCTGGCGGTGGTCTGCTTCAACGCCATCATCGGCTTCGTCCAGGAGGGCAAGGCCGAGCGCGCGCTGGATGCCATCCGCAATATGATCAACCCCAGCGCCTCCGTCATTCGCGATGGCCAGCGCATCACCATCGACGGCGCACTCATCGTCCCCGGCGACATCCTGGTGCTCGACGCCGGCGACCGGGTCGTCGCTGATGCGCGGCTGATCAAGGCGCGCAACCTGCGCATCGATGAATCGATCCTCACCGGCGAGTCGGTCCCGGCCGACAAGGGTACGGCACCCGCCGCATCTGACGCAGCGCTGGGCGACCGCAGCAGCATGGCCTATTCCGGCACTTTCGTTGCCGCGGGCCACGGCGTTGCCGCCGTGGTGGCGACGGGCCGCGCGTCCGAGCTCGGCCACATCAGCGACATCCTTGGACACGTTACCGAGCTCGAGACGCCGCTTCTGCGCCAGATGCGCTCCTTCGCCCAGCAGGTGACGGCCATCATCCTCGGCATCGCCGCGTTGACGTTCGTGTTCGCCGTGCTCGTGCGCAACTACGACATAGCCGAGGCATTTCTCGTCACGGTGAGCATCGCGGTCGCCGCGATCCCCGAGGGCATGCCGGCGGTGATGACCATTACGCTGGCCATCGGCGTGCAGCGCATGGCGACGCGCAACGCCATCATCCGCCGCCTCGCGGCGGTCGAGACGCTCGGCTCGGTGTCCATCATCTGCTCCGACAAGACCGGCACGCTGACGAAAAACGAGATGACGGTGACGAGTGTCGTCACCGCCGAGCACAGCTACGACGTCGAGGGCGTCGGCTATGAGCCGCGCGGACGGTTCTGCCGCTACGGCCGGGAGGAGGATCCAGCGAGCGACGCCACGCTCATGCAGCTCATGCGCACCGCCCTCCTCTGCAACGATGCTTCACTGCGCGAGGACGGAGCCGCATGGGCCGTCAACGGCGACCCGATGGAAGGCGCGCTCGTCGCGCTGGCGCAGAAGGCGGGATACGAGCAGGCAGAGTTGCATAAACAGCTTCCACGCCGCGACGAGATCCCCTTCGATGCCGCGCACTGCTACATGGCGACGCTGCATCATGCCCACACGGGCGAAGCCTTCGTGTGCATCAAGGGGGCACCGGAGCGCATTCTCGACATGTGCACCGGCGAGCTCACCGCCGAAGGCACGCGGCCTCTCGACCGGCCGTATTGGCAGACGGCGACGGAGCGCCTCGCCGGCGAAGGGCACCGCGTGCTCGCCATTGCCTCCAAGGCGATGCCATCGGGCACGCAGGATCTGCAATTCGATGACGCCGAGCGGGGGCTCGTCCTCGAAGGCCTCGTCGGTCTGATCGATCCCCCGCGCCAGGAGGCGATCGCCGCCGTAGCCGACTGCAGCCGCGCTGGCATCTCGGTCAAGATGATCACCGGCGATCACGCGGCCACCGCCGCCGCCATCGCTGCCCGCCTCGGCCTCGATACCACGGCCCCGCCGCTCACGGGCCATCACCTCGATCAGATCGACGATGCGGAGCTGCGCAATGTGGCGGGTCGCACTAGCGTCTTCGCCCGCACCAGTCCCGAGCACAAGCTCCGTCTCGTTGAGGCGCTACAAGCCGACGGCGCCGTAGTCGCCATGACCGGCGACGGCGTCAACGACGCGCCTGCACTGAAGCGCGCCGACGTTGGCGTCGCCATGGGACGCAGCGGAACCGAGGCGGCCAAGGAAGCCGCCGACATGGTGCTGGCGGACGACAACTTCGCTTCCATCGTTCGCGCCGTGCGCGAAGGGCGCGCCGTCTACGACAACATAAACAAGGTGATCGCCTGGACCTTGCCGACCAACGGCGGCGAGATGCTCGCCATCATCGCAGCCATCATTCTCGGCCTGGCGCTGCCCTACACGCCCGTGCAGGTGCTGTGGATCAACTTCGTCACCAACATCGGCCTCGGCCTGGTGCTGGCCTTCGAGCCCGCCGAGCCCGACATCATGCGCCGTCCTCCCCGGGCGCCCGACGAGTCGCTGCTGGGACCGATGCTCATCTGGCGCGTCATGCTGGTGTCGATCATCTTCGCGATCGGAGCCTCCAGTATATTCGCCTGGGCGGAGCAGCGCGGGCTGGAGCATGCCTACGCACGTACGATGGCGGTCAACACCGTCGTCGTGCTGGAGATCTTCTACCTTTTCAATGTGCGCTACCTGCGCTCGGCCTCACTCACCTGGCAGGGCATGCTCGGCACGCCGATGGTGCTCGGCGGCGTCGGCATCATCGTCGCCCTGCAACTCGCCTTCACCTATCTGCCGGTGATGCAGGAGCTGTTTGATACGCGGCCCATTGCCTTCACTGATGGTCTCGTCATCGTCGGCGTCGGCGTCGCGGCATTCTTCCTGCTCGAGATCGAGAAGTGGCTGCACCCCTACTACGCGCGGCTCTTCACGCGCCGAGGGCCGGCCTATGCCGTCGTTGCCGCGCTCGCTGTCGTACAGGCCGGGATGATCTTCGAGGTTTAGGGCGCCGAGAGCACCGCGCCGGCGCGGCGCGCCTGCGACAGCAGCCGCTCCTTCTTCTCGGCGGCAACCCGCACGCGCGTGCGCACCTCACCGCTCTCCAGCGACTCGCGGTCGAGCACCTCAGCTTCCTCATAGAGCCAGTTGATGAGGCGCCCGCCGTCGGCAGGAATGACGAGCTCCAGCACGGCATCGCCGCGGCCCAGCCGCCGGTCGATCTCGGCCAGCAGCGCGTCGATCCCCTCGCCCGTCACCGCCGACACCAGGACCGGAGGGCGCTCCGCCCAGTGCGCGGCGCTCAATGCCTCATCGCGTGTCACCGGCGACAAGAGGTCGATCTTGTTCCACACCTCGAGGATCGGTGCATCGGCGGCAAGCGTGTCGATGCCAAGGTCGGCCAATACGCTCTCGACGTCGCGCGCCTGACTATCCGTCTCCGCATGAGCGATATCGCGCACGTGCAGGATCAGGTCCGCCTCGATCACTTCCTCGAGCGTGGCGCGGAAGGCTGCCACGAGCATCGTCGGCAAATCGGAGATGAAGCCGACGGTGTCGGAGAGGATGATGCGCCGGCCGCTCTTGAGGCGCACCTCGCGCATGGTCGGATCGAGCGTGGCGAAGAGCTGGTGCTTGGCGAAGACATCGGCGCCGGTGATGCGGTTGAATAGCGTCGACTTGCCGGCGTTGGTGTAACCGACGATGGCAACCACGGGATACGGCACGCGCCGGCGCCCCTTGCGGTGCAATTCGCGCGTCCTGACGACGACCTCGAGCTCCTTGCGGATGGCCATGATGCGCTCGTCGATCATGCGCCGGTCGAGCTCGATCTGCGCCTCGCCCGGACCGCCGAGGAAGCCGTAGCCGCCGCGCTGGCGCTCCAAGTGCGTCCACGTCCTGACGAGACGGCTCTTCTGATAGGAGAGATGCGCCAGCTCGACCTGCAAGCGGCCTTCCTTGGTCCGCGCGCGCCGTCCGAAGATTTCGAGGATCAGCCCGGTGCGATCGAGCACCTTGGCGTTCCACGCCCTCTCCAGGTTGCGCTGCTGGATGGGCGACACCGGATGATCGATGATGACGAGCGCGATCTGGTGCGCCGCAATCAGCGCCTTTAGGCTTTCCACCTTGCCGGTGCCGAACAGCGTCGCCGGTCGCGGATTGGCGACGGGAACGAGCAGGCTCTCCCTGACGTCGAGGTCGATCGCCTCGGCAAGACCCGTCGCCTCCTGCAGCCGGTCGTGTGGGGAATGCAGCGGCGCCGTGCGCCCTCTGCTGCCGGACTGGTCGCCATCCGCCCGCGGCTGGCGCCTGAGATCGGGCACAAGCACGAGCGTGCGCGCTCCGGTTGCACGCCGCTCGCTCTCTACCTGCTCCGCAATGTCTACGCGTTCGTCGATCGCCGCCGTCCGAGCTTAGGCCTCGGTCGTCTCGGTCTCCATGAGGTGGACCGGTTGGCCGGGCATGATGGTCGAGATCGCATGCTTATACACGAGCTGCGAATGACCGTCGCGCCGTAGCAGCACACAAAAGTTGTCGAACCAGCTCACGATCCCCTGGAGCTTCACGCCGTTGATCAGAAAGATGGTCAGCGGCGTCTTGTTCTTGCGCACGTGGTTCAGGAACGTGTCCTGAAGGTTCTGCACTCGATCTGCGCCCATTTTTGTTCTTCCGCCTGTTTGGTCTCTGGGGGGTAGTCGGCCACTCCGGTGAGCGACGCGCAGCGCTGTAATATAATTACATTATGCCGCACTGCACACTAAAAGGTATACCAAGTCTGTCATCAAAGAGAAGCTGCCTCAGACGCTCGAAATGGCGGCAAAGTGGTGAAATTTCTGGCGCAGCCTTTGCGTCACCGGCCCGGGTTTGCCATCGCCTACAATGCGTTCGTCGATACGAACGACGGGCATCACAGTCTGCGTCGCCGAAGTGACGAAGGCCTCGCGCGCTTCGTACGCTTCAGCGAGCCGGAACGGTCGTTCGACCAGCCGCATCTCGCCCTCACCAAGCGCGTCGAGCAGCGTCGCGCGCGTCACGCCAGGCAAGATATCGATGCCCAATTGCCGGGTGATGACAGCGCCGTCGGCGCCGACGATCCAGGCATTGCTCGATGCCCCTTCGGTGACGAAGCCGTGCGCATCGACGAACCAGGCTTCGCGCGCCCCGTCCTTGCGTGCGGCCTCCTTGGCGAGGCAGGCCGGCAGCAGCATCACCGTCTTGATGTCGCAGCGCTGCCAGCGGATGTCAGGCATCGACTTCACGGCGATGCCGACGAGCGCGCGATCATCGACGGCCGCCCGCGAAGCGGATCGTGCGAGGCACACCACGGTCGGCTCCGCATCGGCGGGGAACAGGAACTCGCGCGGCGCGGCCCCGCGGCTCACCTGCAGATAGACGAGACCGTCGCGCACCCGGTTGCGGCGCACGACCTGCCGCATGACGAGACCCAGCGCCCGGGCACTCATCGGCTGACGGATCTGCAGCTCGCCCAGCGAGCGCTCGAGGCGCGCCATGTGCCGAGCCTCGTCGACGAGCCGCCCGCCACGCACCTCGCACACCTCGTAGATGGCATCGGCGAACTGGAAGCCGCGATCCTCGACATGCACGGCGGCTTGTGCGTACGGCACATAGCGGCCGTTGACGTAGACGATGCGGGTCATCTGAGACTCGTGAGCTTGCGAGATCGTGAGGTCGTGAAATTCAGGGCCGCAGCCACCGCGTTTGTTCCGCTACACCGCTTCACGACCTCACCATCTGACGATCTCCGCAAGCTCACGCCTGCCGCACTTCCATGCCGCGGTGCTCGGAGGAGACACCGAGAGCGCGCAGCTTGCGATGCAGCGCCGAGCGCTCCATGCCGACGAACTCGGCCGTGCGCGAGATGTTGCCGCCGAAGCGGTTGATCTGCGCCAGGAGGTATTCGCGCTCGAAGATCTCGCGCGCCTCGCGCAGCGGCAGCGACATCAGATGCTCGGCGCCGCCGTTGACCGGCAGCGGCACGTTGGAGCCGATCTCCTCGGGCAGCATCTCGGCCGTGATCACCGTCGAGGGATCCCCGCCGGCGAGGATCATCAGCCGCTCGATGTTGTTGCGCAATTCACGCACATTGCCGGGCCAATCGTGCGCCTGCAGCACCGCAATGGCGTCCTCGCCGATGCGGCGCGGCGCAAGGCCGGAGGCGTTGGCGAGCTGGCCGACGAAGTACTGGATCAGCTCGGGGATGTCCTCGCGCCGCTCGGCGAGGCTCGGCACACGCAGCGGCACGACGTTGAGGCGGTGATAGAGGTCCTCGCGGAACCGCCCCTCGGCGATCTCACGTTCGAGGTCGCGGCTCGTCGAGGAAATGATGCGCACGTCGACCGCGACCTTCTGACTGCCGCCGATACGCAGGAACTTCTGCTCGACGAGCACGCGCAGCACCTTGCCCTGCGTCTCGAGGGGCATGTCCGCGACCTCGTCGATATAGAGCGTCCCGCCGTGCGCCTCCTCCAGCGCGCCGACCTTGCGCGGCCCGCCGCCGGTGCGGTCCTCGGTGCCGAACAGCTCCTCCTCGACGCGGTCGGGGGCCATCGCCGCTGCGTTGAGCACCACGAACGGCCCTTCCGCACGCGCCGACTTCATATGGATGACACGCGCCGCAAGCTCCTTGCCCGAGCCCGATGCGCCGCGGATCAGGATGCGGCTGTTGGTCGGCGAGACGCGATCGATGGCGTTGCGCAGTTGATTGATCGCCGGCGACTTGCCCACCATCTCGGCCGAGAAGGTCGAGCGCTCGCGCAACTCCTTCACCTCGCGCTTCAATTGCGAGGCCTCGAGCGCGCGCAGCGTGACGAGGATGAGGCGATCGGCCTTGAACGGCTTCTCGATGTAGTCGTAGGCGCCGCGCTTGATGGCCGTCACCGCGGTCTCGATGTTGCCGTGACCGGAGATGATCACGACCGGCAGGTCGGGATAGGTGCGCTTGATGTAGGACAGCACCTCGAGCCCGTCGAGCCGGCTGCCTTGCAGCCAGATGTCGAGGATGACGAGGTGCGGGCGGCGCTCCTCGATGGCCTTCAGGGCTTCGTCGCTGTCACGTGCGAGCCGTGCGCTGTGCCCCTCATCCTCCAGGATGCCGGCGACGAGGTCGCGAATATCGGCTTCGTCGTCGACGATCAGGATGTCTGCAGCCATCTTTCGAAACTCCTTCGGTCGATATCTTCGGCCTAGTGGGCCACGGCTTGTTCGGTTTGCGAATGGGTGGTGACGGGGCGCGCCGGCCCCTGTCCGTAGACGAGCGGCAAGGTGATGCGCACAAGCGCGCCGTGGGTGCGCCCTGGCGCCGTCGGCGCATCCTCAAGAGCGAGCGTGCCGCCATGCTGCTCGGTGATCTTCTGCACCATGGCGAGGCCGAGGCCCGTACCCTTGTGACCCTTGGTCGTCACGTAGGGCTCGAGCAGGCGCGCCCGGTTCTGCTTCGGCAGACCGATGCCGTTGTCGATGACTTCGATCGTCACGCGGTCCGATTGCGGCGTGACGATCGTCTCCACGCGCCCTTTCCAGTCGGCATCTTCCTTGAGCGCGCTGTCGCGCGCCGCCTCCACCGCCTCGCTGGCGTTCTTGACGAGGTTGGTGATGGCGCGCGTGATGAGGCGCCGGTCGATGGACATCAGCAGCGGCTTGTCCGGGATGCGCAACTCGTAGTCGATCTCGGGATGGCCTTCGCGGAACAGCACCACCGGCTCCTGCACCGCCTGCCGAAGATCGTGCGACGCCATCTCCGGACGCGGCATGCGCGCGAACTCGGCGAACTCGTCGACCATGGTCTTGAGGTCGGTGACCTGCCGCTCGATGGTCATCGTCAGCCGGTCGAACGTCTCGCGGTCGTTGGTGATGCTCTTGGCATACTTGCGGCGCAGACGCTCGGCTGAAAGTTGTATCGGCGTCAGCGGGTTCTTGATCTCGTGGGCGATGCGGCGGGCAACGTCCGCCCACGCGGCAGTGCGTTGCGCGGCAACGAGGTCGGTGACGTCGTCGAAGGTGACGACTGAGCCGACGTCGCCATCGCTGGCGCGCTCGCGCGTCACCATGACCGCGAAGGTGCGCTCCTCATCACCGACGGACAGCGTCACCTCGACCTGCGAGCGCGGCTTCAGCGCATGCTCGCCCTCATCGTCGAGCACCGCGCCGAAGTCGGGAACGGCCTCACGCAGCTTCTTGCCGACGAGATCTGCCTCCGCGAGGCCGAGCAGCTTGCTCGCCGCGCGGCTGACGAGCGTGATGCGATCCTGGCTGTCGAGACCGATGACACCCGCCGAGACACCCGACAGCACCGCCTCCATGAAGTGGCGCCGCTCCATCAACTGCTCGTTGGCCGTGACGAGCGCGTTGTGCTGGTTCTTCAACTCGCGCGTCATGGTGTTGAACGTCTGCGACAGGCGGCGCAGGTCGCCCTCGCCGCGTTTCTCCGGCAGCTCGATGTCGAGATTGCCCGTCGAGACTTCCTGAGCCGCCCCGATCAGGCGGCGGATCGGCGCAACGAACCGTCCGGCGAACCAAAGGCCGACCCAGATGGCGGCCAGGAGCGCCGTCATCGAGATCATCAGGTACATCAGGCCGTGCGCCACCTTGAGGCCGCCACGCGCCTTACGCAGCCGGTTGAACTCGTCGACGTTCTGCGCCGTCAGCCTCAGGTGCTCGGTCACCTGCGGGCTGACCCCGCGCGTCACGTAGAGATACATCCCCGGGTAGCGCTCGAGCTTGGTCACAGCGCCGACCCGATAGCTGCGCGTGCTCGGCATCAGCAGCGCAACCTCGCCCTTGTCGGCCTGCGCAATCGCGCTCGCCGGCGGGCTGACATAAGCCAGGCGATTGTCGGCGCTGGTCTCGATGACGGGCTGGCCGTCGCTATTGATAATGTAGGCAGCAGGAAGATCGCGCAGGCCCGCCTGCACCATGACGAGACGCTGCAGCCGTCCCGGATCGCCGGCGATGGAGGCCGCGGCCATGTCGAGGTCGCGCGCCATGTTGACGATGTCGGTGCGGATCACCTGCCCGTGCTCGTCAAGGTAGGCGTTCGCCACATCGCGCGAGGAAAGGACGATGGCGCGCGTGCTGGTGGCGAACCAGCCGTCAAGCGAGCGGGAGAACGTTACGGTAGCACCGACGGCGAGCAGCAACGTGGGCAAAGCCGCAATGATCGAGAACAGCCCCACGATGCGGATGTGCAAGCGCGCCCCGGGGGTGCGGTCGCGCCACGCTTTGGCAAGGCCCGCTCCCTGCCACGCGAGGAGCGCAATCATCGCCACGATCAGCACGATGTTCACGGCAAGGACGCCGAGCACCACCGAGTCGCGCGGCGGGATGGGCGTGAGGCCGGTCAGGATCAGGTAGGTCGCGAACGCCGAAACCAGCGACAGGAGGACGAGCCCCAGGCCGATCCAAAAGGCGCGGTCGCTCGGGTTGAGGGCTGACGACCCTTCTTCCAAGCTATGACCTCGCTGCGGTGCCACGAGCACTGCCGGCATCAGGGCGCTTTCGATGGTGGCCGGGGGAGGCCGGTTACAGGATGACGCCGTCCGCTGGCGACCAGATAATCACAGCAACAGACTGTGACATTTTCGCGACGTGGCCAATTGGTAACGCCGGCCTGCGCTGGGCGCAAGCCCGGTCAAATAATGGCCTGGAATTTCAAGGGGACAATGGGCCGCGGACTAGGTCTGCGGAGTGCGGAAAACGCGGATGTCGAGGGCCCTGATCCGCGAGCGCAACGTGTTGCGGTTCAAACCCAACAGCTCGGCGGCACGGATCTGGTTCCCGCGCGTCGCCGCCAGCGCGGCGGTGAGCAGCGGCAACTCCACCTGACGGATGATGCGATCATAGAGCCCCGGCGGCGGAAGCTCCTTGCCGAAGCCGGAGAAGTAGCCGGCCAGATAGCGCTCGACCTGCTCGCTGAGGTCCTTCGAGTCACTGCCACCGATGTCAGCCGCCTTCTCCGGCAGCGCCTCGGCCAGCTCCTGCTCGATGATCTGCGCCGTCAGCGTATCCTGCGTGTAGAGCGCGGCAAGTCGGCGAACGAAGTTCTCCAATTCACGCACGTTGCCCGGCCACGGGTGCGTCTTGAGGCGGTCGATGGCGGCGGCCTCGATGGATTTCTGTCCGAGGCCCTCGCGGGCCGCCTGGCGCAGGAAGTGGCGCACCAGATCGCCGACATCCTCCAGACGCTCGCGCAGCGGCGGGATGCGGATCGGCACGACGTTGAGGCGGTAGTAGAGATCCTCGCGGAACAGCCCCTGCGCGATCTGCGATTTCAGATCGCGGTGCGTCGCGGCGATGATGCGCACGTTGGTCTTGATCGGCGTGCGCCCGCCAACGGTCGTGTACTCGCCCTCCTGCAGCACGCGCAGAAGCCGCGTCTGCGCGTCGAGCGGCATGTCGCCGATCTCGTCGAGGAACAGCGTACCGCCCTCGGCCTGCTCGAAGCGGCCCTGGGTGCGGGTCTGCGCTCCGGTGAAGGCGCCCTTCTCGTGGCCGAACAGCTCGCTCTCGACCAGCTCACGCGGAATAGCAGCCATGTTGATGGCCACGAACGGACCCTGCCGGCGGCGGCCATAGTCGTGCAGCACGCGCGCGACTAGCTCCTTGCCGGTGCCGCTCTCACCGTTGATCATCACCGTGAGATCGGTCTGCGTCAGCCGCGCAAGGACGCGGTAGATCTCCTGCATCGCCGGCGACCGGCCGATGAGGGGCAATTCCTCGTTTTCGATCTCCTGCGCGGGCCGCTGCAGCCGCCGTCCCGGCTGCGTCAGCGCACGCCCGACGACCGCCACCACCTCGTTGAGGTCGAAGGGCTTGGGCAGATACTCGTAAGCCCCCTTCTCGGCCGCTGTGAGCGCCGTCATCAGCGTGTTCTGCGCGCTCATGACGATGATCGGCAGATCGGGGCGGATCTTCTTGATGCGCGGAATGAGATCGAAGGCGTTCTCGTCCGGCATGACGACATCCGTCAGCACGACGTCGCCCTCGCCCTGACTGACCCAACGCCACAGCGTCGTGGCGTTTCCAGTGGCGCGCGGGGCATATCCGGCACGCGCGAGCGCCTGGTTCAATACGGTGCGGATCGCGGTATCGTCGTCGGCAATGAGAACGGTGCCACGGGCCATGGCTTACCTCGGGGTCGTGTTCGGGATGGATGGGCGATCCTGCATCGGCAGCAGGACGCGGAAGATGGTGCGCTTGGGCTCGCTGTCGAGCTCGATGATCCCCCCGTGATCGTTGATTATCTTGGCGACGAGTGCGAGCCCGAGGCCAGTGCCGTACGGCTTTGTCGTGACGAACGGATCGAACAGGTGCTCCTTGAGGTGGTCGGGTACGCCCGAGCCATTGTCCTCGATCTGGATCATGAGCGGCAGGCTGATGCGCGAGTCCGAGCCCTGCACCGAGAGGCGCACGCCGGGCCGGAACGACGTCTGCATGATGATGCGGCCTTGCGCCTTGTTGTCGCCGATGGCCTCGACAGCGTTCTTGACGAGGTTGAGGACGGCCTGCACGAGCTTGTCGCGGTTGCCGTCGACCGGCGGCAGCGAGGGGTCATAGTCCTCGATGAAGCGGATGCCGCGCCCGAAGCCGGATTCGCACAGGCGGCGCACGTGATCCAGCACGTCGTGGATGTTGACCGGCTCCTTGGCCAGCGGGCGCTCGTCGCCGAACACCTCCATGCGGTCGACGAGGTTGCGGATGCGGTCGGTCTCCGAGCAGATGAGCTGCGTCAACGCGCGGTCGGCATCCGAGAGGTTTTGCTCCAGGAGCTGCGCCGCGCCGCGAATGCCCGACAGCGGATTTTTGATCTCGTGCGCCAGCACCGAGGCGAGGCCCGACACGGAGCGGGCGGCTGCACGATGGGTCAGTTGGCGCTCGATCATCTGTGCCATGTTCCGTTGCTGCAGCATCAACACGACATCGCTGGGATGCTCCGGCATCGGACCGCCGTAGACATCGACCAGCTTGGGACTTTGGAATTTCGGGCCGGAGACCTCGACGCCATACTCGTTGACGGTCGCCCCCGATGAGCGCACCTGCTCGACGAGCGCCAGCAGCGGACAGCCGAAGGCGACGATGTCGTCGAGCTTGATGCGCTTCAAAAGCGCGATGCCGCTCGACAGGAAGGCCTCTGCCGCAGAGTTGGCGTAGACGATGCGGTTCTCGTCGCCGAGCACGATGATCGGATGCGGCAGCGCCGCCAGCAGCAGGTCGTGCTCGACGGGTCGGCGGTTCGGCAAGGGTGCACGGGCAGCAGCGGCGGTCCTCGTCACGCAGCTACCTCCAGCGCATCGTCATAGAAGGCGCCGACGCCCTCCAGCACACGAACCGGGTCGCTCTCGGTGCACAGCCGCCGACGCCACGCCTTCACCACGTCGATCGCACGGCCGCTCTTCTCGAGATACCAGCCGATATGCTTGCGCGCGTTGCGCAGACCAAGCTCGCTGCCGTAGTGGCCAAGCATCGCTTCGATATGGGCGCGTGCGATGCGCGCCTGCTCGGCGAGCGACGGCTTGGAGAGCGGCGCACCGGCAAGATAGGCCGCGATGCGTCCCGGCAGCCACGGCGCGCCATAGGCACCGCGTCCGATCATGACGCCCGCGGCACCAGAGACCGCGAGTGCCGATGCCGCGTCCTCGGCCGAAGTGACGTCGCCGTTGACGATCACCGGAATGGAAACGGCGCTCGTAACCTCGCGTACCGCCCTCCAGTCGGCGCGACCGTTGAAGAACTGGCAGCGCGTACGCCCATGCACGGTGATCATCTTCACGCCGGCGTCCTCGGCACGACGTGCCAAGTCGGCAGCGTTGCGGCTCCTGTCGTCCCAGCCGAGACGCATCTTGAGCGTGACCGGCACGCGCACGGCGCCGACGACGGCGTCGACCAGCGACAAGGCATGATCGAGATCGCGCATCAGCGCGCTGCCCGAAAGCTTTCCCGTCACCTCACGCGACGGGCACCCCATGTTGATGTCGATGATATCGGCGCCGAGGTCTTCCACGACGCGTGCGCCCTCCGCCATCCAGCGGGCCTCGCGTCCGACGAGTTGAATGGCGAACGGAGAAAGCTCGCGGCCCGCGGTACGGCGCATCACGTCGACACGCCCGCGCACCAGTTCCTCGCTGGCCACCATCTCGGAAACGACGAGGCCGGCTCCGAGGCCGTGCGCGAGGCGACGAAACGGCAGGTCCGTTACTCCCGACATGGGCGCCAGGAGGACCCGGTTCGGCACGGTATTGCGACCGATGCTGAGACCGCCGCTGATCGACGTCATTCCACCTGCTCAGTATTTAGGCAAGAAGTTCGTGTGCCCTTCATTTGTGCACAATAGGGGCTCGCATTTTATTTCGCAAGCGCGAACAAACCCGTCCACAATTGCCCTGGCGTGCCGATCTGGCTAAGCAGACCAAGGCTTCTTTGCGGGTGCGACAATGGCGACGACGGTAGCGGTAATCGTGGCGGCAGGCCGCGGAACACGCGCCCGAGGCGCCGGCGAAGTGCCGAAACAGTACCTTCCACTGGCCGGAATGCCGGTGCTCGCACATTCGCTGCGCATTCTTACCAGACACCCTAGGGTCGGCAAGGCGATCGTCGTCTACAACCCGGAAGATACAGAACTTTACGCCGCCGCGGCAGCGCCGTTCGCGGATCGGCTGCTGGCCCCGGTGCCGGGCGGGGCGACGCGCCAGGCGTCCGTGCTCGCCGGCCTTGACGCCCTGGCAGGAAGTGCACCCGACCAGGTGCTCATCCACGATGCCGCTCGCCCTTTCCTCACCGAAGAACTGATCGACGCGCTTATCTCCGCCCTTGCAGAGCGGCCCGGCGCCATAGCCGCCGAGCCGGTCAGCGACACACTGAAGCAGGCAGCGGCCGACGGCACCATCGCGCGCACCATCGACCGCGAACGTCTCTGGCGCGCCCAGACCCCCCAGGCGTTCCGCTACGATGCCATCCTCGATGCTCATCGCCGCGCAGCAGCGGGCGGCCGATGCGACTTCACCGACGATGCAGGCCTCGCCGAGTGGGCCGGACTGCCGGTCAAGCTGGTCGCCAGCGTTGCACAGAACATGAAGCTGACGACCGCCGCCGACGTGGCGCTCGCCGAGCGTCTGTTGACGCAGCCTGCTGGAAGCTTCGAGCCACGCAACGGCACCGGCTTCGACGTACACCGCTTCGCACCCGGCGATCACGTGTGGCTGTGCGGCGTGAAGATCGCGCACACGCATCGCCTCGAAGGGCATTCCGACGCCGATGTCGGCTTGCACGCGCTGACCGATGCGCTGCTCGGTGCCATCGGCGATGGCGACATCGGCCAGCACTTTCCGCCCAGCGATCAGCGCTGGCGCGGTGCGGCTTCCCGCATCTTCCTGGCCGATGCTGCCGCACGCATCCAACGTCTCGGCGGGCGCATCACCAACGTCGACGTCACCTTCCTGTGCGAGGCGCCGAAGATCGGCCCGCATCGCGACGCCATGCGTGCAGCGGTCGGCGAGGTCCTCGCTATCGCGCCCGAGCGCATCGGTATCAAGGCGACGACCATGGAAGGCATGGGCTTCATCGGCCGCGGCGAAGGCATCGCGGCCATGGCAAGCGCGACCGTGTTGCTCCCCGCCGCTGCGCGCTGAGCTCCAGGTTGCTCCAGCATTTGACCCCTGCGACAGAATCGCGGCATCAAGACTTCAAGGTGGTTGTATGACCACGAGCCTCGGGGGCCGACATGAACGTGATGACCAATACGCTGGAGCGTAAGCCGGTCGAGACGGCGAGCATCGCCGACATCGCCGAGACGACGGCAAGTGCGTGCCTCGCAACCCGCGTTCGTCAGTTGTCGCGCATCGTCACGCGCGTCTACGACGACGCAATGCGCCCACTCGGTATCACTGCCAGCCAGTACACACTGCTTGCGCAGCTTGCGCAGCGCGATGCTATCACCGCCGTCGAGATCGGCCATGAGCTCGACATCGAGAAATCGACCCTGTCGCGCAATCTGAAGCGCCTGCTCGCGCTGGGTCATATCAACATGGACCCGCCGGCCGGGCGCCGTGGCCGTGGCCTGCATCTGACGCCCAAGGGGCAAGCGATCCTCAAGGATGCCTTCCCCATCTGGCAGGACGCGCAGAAGCGCGCCTTCACGGTCATGGGTGCGGAGAGCCGCAACACCCTCGACCATCTCCTGCACCAGGCAGAAAAGCTCGTCCCGGCCTGACGGCACACTTGGCGGTTTGACGCCGCCAGCTAAGAAATGACTATATGGAGGGGGTGCCGCCGGCGCCCCCTTTGCATTTTGCCAGGCTCATGAGCACGCTCTTTACCCCCGATCTGTACACGGCGGCTAAGGCGCTGCTCGATGAGTTGCAGAAGCACGCACTCCTCGTCGCAACCGCCGAAAGCTGCACCGGAGGATTGCTTTCCGGTCTCCTGACAGAGGTTCCAGGATCCTCCGGCATGTTCGAGCGTGGCTTTGTCACCTACTCCAACGCGGCAAAGACGGAACTGCTCGGTATTCCCGCACCGCTGATCGAGCGTCACGGCGCCGTCAGCGAGGAGGTGGCGCGCGCCATGGCCAACGGTGTCCTCGAGCATACGCCGGCGCATATCGCGCTGGCGGTGACCGGCATCGCCGGGCCTGACGGCGGCTCCCCGGAAAAGCCGGTTGGCCTCGTCTATTTCGGCGTAGCCGCGCGCGGCGAGGCGACACGCGTAGTGGAACGCCGCTTCGGCAGCATCGGCCGCAGTGCCATCCGCCTCGCCAGCGTACGCGAGGCACTCGACCTTATCGCCAGCGCCATCAAGCCGGGGCTCCAGCATGCGTAGGCCCGGCATGCGTAGGCCATGCGTCCTCCTGCTCGCCATCCTCGTGCCTATGCTCGCGCAGGCTGCCGATCTCAGCGTGCGCGACCTGACGACCCGGCTCTATCACGCCGATCGCAGCAAACCGCTGAGGTTCAGCGGTCTCGATCTGCGCGAGCTCGACCTCAGCGGCCTCGACTTCAAGGGCGCGACCATCGCCGACAGCAATCTTTTCGGCACCGACCTCAGCCGCGCCGACCTATCGCGCGCCAACCTCAAAGGCTCGCGTCTCGATCGCGTCATCATCATCGGTGCGCGCTTCGATGGCGCCGACCTCTCCGACACGAGCTTCCTGCGCCCGTCGACGTTCTCAAATCTCGCCGCGCCGAAGGCCGAGGCGGCGAGCTTTGCCGGCACCAACCTGTCACGCGCGCGCCTCTTCGGCCGCTTCAACCGCATGAACTTCTCGGGCGCCAATCTCGCCGATGCAACGCTCGCACCCTTCAACCGTACAGGCTTCATCGAGCACATCTGGCGCACGGAGCTGTCCGGCGCCGACTTGTCGAGCGCCGATCTATCGCGCGCCGACCTGACCTACGCGCTCTTCTCCTTTGCCAACCTGCGCGGCGCCAACCTCGCGGGGGCCAAGCTGCGCAAGGCCGACCTGTCGCGTGCAGATCTCACCGGCGCAGACCTTACGGGCGTCGATCTTTCCGAGGCCGATCTCGACGGCGCCATCCTCACCGGCACGCGCGGCCTCAATACCGCTCTCGGCCTCGACACCGCGCGCAATGTGGAGAAGGCCATCCGCTAGCTGTTCTGCGCAGTGACGCGGTCGCCGTAGAGGAGCCGCGCGCGGGCCTCGAAGGCATTGGTGTACTTGCGCACCGCCTTGTCGAACACGGCACCCATCAACATGGACAGCATGCGCGAGGAAAAATCATAGTCGATATAGAAATGCACCTCGCAGCCACCCGGCACGTCGCGAAATCGCCACCGGTTGGAGAGCCGCGAGAACGGACCGTCGATCTTGGCGACGTCGATCTCGCGACGCTCGGGGCGCAGCGTGACACGGCTCGTGAACCTCTCGCTGATGGCGCGGTAGCCGACCGTCATGATGGCGGTGAGCGTCGTGTGCGTCGAGCCGGGCTCGCGGGCGGTGACGGTCAATCCCTCGCACAGCGGCACGAACTGCGGATAGCGTTCGACGTCGGCAACGACGGCGAACATCTCCTCCGCCGTGAACGGAACACGCCGCGTCGTCTCGAAGGTGGGCAAGGTCGGCTCCGTTAGCGCGCAGAGGTCTTGGCGCGCCGCTGCGCCTGCAGCTTCGCGAAGTCGTCGCCGGCATGATAGGAGGAGCGCGTCAGTGGACTTGCCGCAACGAGCGCGAAGCCCTTGGCGACACCGATCTGTCGCAGCGCATCGAACTCGGCCGGCGGCACGAAGCGCTGCACCGGCGCGTGCCGCGGGCTCGGCTGCAGATATTGGCCGATGGTGAGGAAATCGACGCCCGCCGAGCGCATGTCGTCCATCACCTGCATGATCTCCTCGCGCGTCTCGCCAAGGCCGACCATGATGCCCGACTTGGTGAACACCTCGCCGTCGATCTCCTTGGCCCGCTGCAACTGGCGCAGGGAATGGAAATAGCGCGCCCCCGGGCGGATCGACAGGTAGAGGCGCGGCACCGTCTCGAGGTTGTGATTGAAGACGTCGGGCCGCGCCGCAAGCACCTTCTCGAGGGCACCGTCCTTGCGCAGGAAGTCGGGCGTCAGCACCTCGATGGTCGTCGATGGCGCTTCGGCACGTATGGCCGCGATGACATGCGCGAAGTGCTGCGCCCCGCCATCGGCAAGGTCATCACGATCGACCGAAGTGACGACGATGTGCATCAGCCCCAGCGCGCGCGCCGCCTCCGCGACACGGCCCGGCTCATCGGGGTCGAGCGGGCGCGGCATGCCTGTGCGCACGTTGCAGAACGCGCACGCGCGCGTGCACGTATCGCCCATGATCATGAACGTCGCGTGCCGCTTCGACCAGCATTCGCCGATGTTGGGGCATCCGGCTTCCTCGCAAACCGTATTAAGGCCGTGGCTGCGCACCAGACGCGTCGTCTCGGCGTACACCGGCGAGCCGGGCGCCCGCACCCGGATCCATGCCGGCTTCGCCGGCCGCGCTGGTAAGAGGTCTGTCGAAGCGGGCGTGCTCAATGGGAACATCCTGCCAGAGGCTTCACCCCCATATTAGGAACGCGCGCCCCCGGAGGCAAATCAGCCCTTAGCGCCCGACGATACGGCCGAAGATGACGACCAGAATGGCACCGATGGTCGACACGGCGACGAGGTGCAGCCACGGCAGATCGTTGAGGAACGGCAGCTTGAGCAGCCCGGCCTGCACCAGCGCACCGCCGACGAAGGCGCCGATGATGCCGATGAAGATGTCGCGGATGATGCCCCCGCGCCCGCCCAGCAGCAGCGAGGCGAGCCAGCCGGCGATGAGCCCGTTCACCGCCATCACGATCCATGGCGTATAGACTGAATAGTCTTCCATTGGCATCTCCCCTATTCTTGTTGTCGCGCTACGCTAGGATGCGCGCGATTATGACGACTATGACAGCGCCGACGGTGGCCGTGACCACCTCCGACACGAACTTGTTGCCGATACCGAGATTGATCTTCAGCGCATCGAAAAGGTAGCCGCCGACGAAGGCGCCGACGATGCCGGTGATGAGATAGCGCAGGATGCCTCCGCCGCCGCCCAGCAGCAGCGAGGCGAGAAACCCAGCCAGCACGCCAATGATTGCAAAGACGACGAGCGCGCGCGTGTCGATGTTCATGGCATTCATTCCCCTTCGCTAGATTTAGCCGCTTGCCTTGCCCACCGGCGGAATGTGCAGCGCGCGCCCGTAGGCTGCGAGCGCGCTCTCGCCCATCATCTCTGAAAGGGTCGGGTGTGGGAAGACAGTGCGCATCAGATCCTCCTCGGTCGCCTCGAGCTGCATGGCGATGACGAAGCCCTGGATGAGCTCGGTGACCTCGGCGCCGATCATGTGCGCGCCAATCAGCTCCCCGGTGCCGGCATCGAAGATCGTCTTCACGAGGCCTTCGCGCTCGCCGAGAGCCAACGCCTTGCCATTGGCACGGTAGGGAAAGCGCCCGACTCTGATCTCCCGCCCCTCCGCCTTGGCGCGGGCTTCGGTAAGGCCGACAGAGGCGATCTGCGGGCGGCTGTAGGTGCAGCCGGGAATGCGCAGCTTGTCGAGGGCATACACATCGAGGCCCTTGATCGCCTCCACGCATATGACACCTTCGTGCTCGGCCTTGTGAGCCAGCATCGGCGCGCCGGCGACATCGCCGATGGCATAGATGCCGGCCACGTTGGTCCGCCCTAGCCCATCTGCGACGACGAGCCCCTTCGCCAGCTTCACGCCTAGCGCCTCGAGACCTAGACCGTCGACGTTGCCGACGACGCCAACGGCGGAGATGAGACGCTCGGCGACGATCTCCTCGCGCTTACCGTCGGCCCCTTCGATGCTGGCGCGGATGCCATCGGGGCCACGCTTCACCTCGGCGACCTTTGCGCCGGTAATGATGCGGATGCCGTCCTTCTCGAACGCCTTGCGCGCCAGCGCGGCGATCTCCGCATCCTCAGCGGGAAGTATCTGCTCCAGCAGCTCGACGACCGTCACGTCGCAGCCTAGCGCGCGATAGAACGAGGCAAACTCGATACCGATGGCACCCGAGCCCGCGATGAGCAGCGAGCGCGGCAACGACGGCGGCAGCATGGCCTCGAAATAGGTCCAGATGCGGTCCCCGTCGGGCTCAAGGCCGGCCAGCGTCCGCGGCCGGGCGCCGGTCGCAACAATGATATGCGCCGCGCTGTAGCGGCCGGGCCCCTTGGCATCCTTCGGCGGGGCCGGGTTGTTGCGGCCGCTTGCCCGCGCAGAGCCAACGTCGATCGCGCCGCCTCCAACGAGCTTCGCCGTGCCCCAGATGATGTCGACGCCGTTCTTCTTCAGGAGAAAGCCGACGCCAGCATTGAGCTCGCCGGCGACGGCTCGCGAGCGCGCGACCATCGCCTCGATGTCGATGCTGGCCTTGCCGGCCGTGACGCCGAAGCTCGCCGCTTCGCCGAGCGTGTGCACGATCTCCGTCGAGCGCAGCAGCGCCTTGGTCGGAATGCACCCCCAGTTGAGGCAGATGCCGCCGAGATGCGCCTGCTCGACCACGGCCGTGCGCAATCCGAGCTGCGCGGCGCGGATGGCGGCGACGTAGCCACCTGGACCGGCACCGATGACGATCACGTCGTAGTCGGCGGTGCTCATGGCCTTCAGCTCCCGCTGCGCAACACAAGGCCCCGGAGTCGCTCGACGCCGAGGCCCTACGGCTCAGACTCGCTCACCACCGGCGATGGGCACCCGCTCAGACGTGGCAGCGTGCGCCGAGGTATTTGTCGAGCAGTTGGTTGTAGAGGTCAGCCTTTGCCTTTTGGGCAGCCGGAAGCTTCTGACCCGAGTTCTGCCGTTCGACCAGCGAGGGGACACCCTCCTTGTCGAGCTTGTTGAGATTCGTCCTGATCGACTGGCACGTCTCGCCGGCGCTGAGGGCCTGGGGCCCCGGATCGCCGTTGCCGGTGTTCGTGTTGCCGGCACACCCTGCAAGCAACAATGCCGCGAAGATGGCCGCCGCTGCCCCACCCTTGGCGTGCGCGCGCCGACGATTGCCCAACACCGTGTCCTCCGCTTCGAACCGAGAAGCCAGGGCGTTTTTCACCACACGCTCAAACGGTGTGCAACCCTTCTCGCCATTCTCTGCAAAAATCATTCAGGCGCCGCCGCATCTTGACGACACAGCCGGCGCCGGAAGGTTGGTCAGAGCTGACGGCTTCGAGGGCTATCCTCAGGGCGCCGGAAGCGTGCCGGCATCGCTGGCTGCCGGTGCGTTGGCTGCCCGCTCCGTCGTCGCCTCCTGCGGCATAAGGGAGGTCGTCAGCGGCTTCTGGGCCGGCGTGGCCGACTTCGCCACCTTGGCGGCCGGCTTGACCGGGTTCGCCGGCGCGGCACCCGGCGCCACGGCCGCAGTCGTCACCGGCTCGAGCGGCGCAGTCGTCGCCACCCGCGGCGGGTAGCTCGAGCACTTCGCCTGGAACTCGGTATTCGCCTTGTTCAGCTCGTCGGCCTTGGAGATATCCGTAGGCTTCAGCTTGTATTTCTTGGCAGCCGCCTTGGCGACTTTATCGGAGGTGCCTTCCGAGTTCAGGCCCTCGATCTGCGACACCAAAGTGTTGCACAAGGCTTGCTTCGATTTCTCGGCTTGCTCATTGGCCGCCTGCTTCTGCGGATCGATCGAGCCGGTGTTGAAGGCGGTGAGGCCACCATCCGCGCAACCGGCGAGCAGGCAAGCCATGGCTGTGGCGTAAACTGCGTTAAAGCGCGCCATCATTGGGATTCACTCCAAGGGCTAGAGACGACCAGGTACGCCCACGCATGTGTTTCCCGCTTCTAGTCTTGCCCTGGGCCGGCGGCAAGCAAGTGCCCTGATCTTATGCGTTTGCAGCCCACTTGTGAGGCGCTTAGTTGGGGAAATGGCCTCCAGCGTGCCCACGGCGCCACACGTCGGACGGCCCAATCGCCACGCACGACGAGGACCTGATTCGCGTCAGACCGAGCGCCGGGGCGCCTAGACCAGCATCCGCACAGGATCTTCGATAAACGCCTTGAAGGCAGCCAGAAGTGCCGCACCGGTCGCCCCATCGACCACCCGGTGGTCACATGAAAGCGTCACACTCATCACCGTTGCCGCTTCGAAGCCCGCCCCGGACACGATGGGGCGGCGCTCGGCGGCACCGACAGCAAGGATGGTGGCGTGCGGCGGGTTGATCACCGCGTCGAAGCTCTTGATGCCGTACATGCCGAGATTGGAGATCGACGTCGTGCCGCCCTGGTACTCGTGCGGGGCGAGACGCCGCTTGCGGGCGCGGTCGGCGAGATCGCGCATCTCGTTCGAGATCTCCGACAGCGACTTTACCTCCGCGTGGCGGATCACCGGCGTGAACAGCCCGCCCTCGATCGCCACCGCAACGCCGACATCGGAGTACTTGTGGCGCAACATGCCGGCGTCGGTCCATGTGGCGTTCGCCGCCGGGACCGCCTGCAGGGCAAGCGCCATGGCCTTGATGATGAAGTCGTTGACCGACAGCTTGTAGGCACGCGGCCCGTCCGCCGGCGCCGCCGCATTCATCCGCTCGCGGGCGCGCATCAACTCATCGATGCGGCAATCGATCGACAGGTAGTAGTGGGGGATGGTCTGCTTGGCGAGGGTCAGGCGCTCGGCGATGACACGTCGCATTTTGTCATGCGGGACGAGCTCGTAGCTCCCCTTGTCGTAGAGCGCGATGATCTTGTCGTCGGGCAGCGCCGCCGCCGGCGCCGTAGTGACCATCTCGCGGCGCGTCGCCTCTGTCGGAGCAGCGCCGGCACCGGAAGTCAGCGCCGCCTCGATGTCGCGCTTGATGATGCGCCCGTGCGGTCCCGACCCCGACAACGTCTCGAGGGCCAGCCCCGCCTGTCGCGCCAACCTGCGTGCCAGCGGCGAGACGCGTATGCGGTCTTGCGCGGTCGCACTCATGCCAGTCCCTCGGCAGCGCGCCCCGTGGCTCCCTCCTTCGACCAGTCGTAGACGAACGTCAGGTAGGCGAGCGCGGCGTAGACACCGATGATCCAGCCCGTGACGACATCCAGCTCCTGTTGCGACAGCGGCAACCCGCTCAGGATCTCCGCCTCGCTCATCGTCGTTTCCGGCATCTCCCCGCTCCCTCTCTTACGCGACGTACAGGACTGACTTCACCGCGGCGACGACCTGCTCCACCGACGGCAACGCCAGCTTTTCGAGATTGGCGGCATAGGGCATCGGCACATCGGCGCCAGAGACTTTCGCCGGCGGCGCATCGAGGTCATCGAAGCCCCGCATCGCGACCTGGGCGCAGATTTCCGAGCCGACCGAGCATACGGGCCAGGCCTCCTCGACCGTGACGATGCGATTGGTCTTCCGCACCGAGGCGAGCACCGTATCGAGGTCGAGCGGGCGCAGCGTGCGCAGATCGATGACCTCGACGTCGATGCCTTCCTTGGCGAGTTGCTCGGCCGCCTCCAGCGCGTAGACCATGCCGCGCGCGAACGAGACGATGGTCGCGTCCTTGCCGCTGCGCGCAACGCGTGCCTTGCCGATGGGAACGAGGAAATCCTCCCCCTTCGGCACCTCGCCGTGCGCGCCGTAAAGGATCTCGTTCTCCAGCACCACGACCGGGTTCGGGTCGCGGATCGCCGACTTCAGCAGACCCTTGGCATCCGCCGGCGTCGAAGGCGCGACGACCTTGAGCCCCGGCACGTGCGCATACCAGGCGGAGTAGCACTGGCTGTGCTGGGCGGCGACGCGCGCCGCCGCCCCGTTGGGGCCGCGGAACACGATCGGCACTTTGACGAGGCCGCCCGACATGTAGTGCGTCTTCGCCGCCGAGTTGACGATCTGGTCGATCGCCTGCATGGCGAAGTTCCACGTCATGAACTCGACGATCGGCTTCAGCCCGGCAAACGCCGCGCCGACGCCGATGGCAGCAAAGCCCTGCTCGGTGATCGGCGTGTCGATGACGCGCTTGTCGCCGAACTCCTCCAGCAGTCCCTGACTGACCTTGTAGGCGCCCTGATACTGCGCCACCTCCTCGCCCATGAGGAAGATGTCCGGGTCGCGGCGCATCTCCTCCGCCATGGCGTCGCGCAGGGCCTCGCGCATGGTCTGATTGACGGTCTCGGTGCCGGGCGCAATCTCCGGCTCGGCGGAAGGCGGCTCGTAGCTGCGTGCCGGCTCAACCTTGGCAACAGGCGCCTCGGCCTGCCTGGGCGGTGGTTCTGGCGCTTGCGGCTTTGTCTCGGCGCGCGGCGCGGAAGTTGCCTCTGCGTCCCCCTCGATGAGCGCGATGGGCGTGTTGACCTTCACGTTCTCCGTGCCGGCGGGAACGAGGATCTTGGACAGCTTGCCCTCATCGACTGCCTCGACCTCCATCGTCGCCTTGTCGGTTTCGATCTCGGCGATGACGTCGCCTGCCTTCACCTCCTGGCCCTCCTTGACGAGCCATTTGGCAAGCGTGCCCTCTTCCATGGTGGGCGACAGCGCAGGCATCAGCACTTGCGTCGGCATGATCGGCCGCCTCAGACGAGAACGTCGGTGGTGAGCTGGCTCGGGTCGGGCTCGGGGTCGGCCAGCGCGAAGTCGGCAGCCGCGTTCACCTCATCGCGCACCTGCCGGTCGATCGCTTTCAGCTCGTCCTCGCTGACGCCGTCCCCGATCAGCAGCTTGCGCACATGCTCGATCGGATCATGCGTCTCGCGCATCTGCTGCACCTCCTCGCGCGTGCGATACTTGGCCGGGTCCGACATCGAATGACCGCGATAGCGATACGTCATCATCTCGAGGATGATCGGCCCCTTGCCAGCCCGCGCATGGGCGATCGCCCGCGCCCCCGCCGCGCGCACGGCCTCGACATCCATGCCGTCGATATGCTCGCCCGGGATATCGAATGACAGCCCGCGCTGCGACAGGTTGGTGGTCGAGGATGCACGCTCAACGGAAGTGCCCATCGCGTACTTGTTGTTCTCGATGATGAACACGACGGGGAGCCTCCACAGCTCCGCCATGTTGAAGGCCTCGTACACCTGCCCCTGGTTGGCGGCGCCGTCGCCGAAGTAGGTGAGGCAGACGCTGTCGTTGCCACGGTATTTGTTGGCGAAGGCGAGCCCTGCCCCGAGCGGCACGCAGGCGCCGACGATACCGTGACCGCCATAGAAATGCTTTTCGGGCGCGAACATGTGCATCGAGCCGCCCTTGCCATTGGAGCAGCCGTGACGGCGGCCCGTCAGCTCGGCCATGACGCTCTTGGCGTCCATGCCGACGGCCAGCGTGTGCCCGTGATCGCGGTAGGCGGTGATCACCTGGTCGCCGGGCTGAAGCGCCATCTGCATGCCGACGACGACCGCCTCCTGGCCGATGTAGAGATGGCAGAAGCCGCCGATATGCCCCATGCCGTAGAGCTGACCGGCCTTTTCCTCGAAGCGACGGATGAGCAGCATGCGCCGATAGGCGTCGAGCCTTTCGCCGCGCGTGAAGGGCGGCACGGCCGGCTGCTTCTGCCCATTGGTGGGAGCGCGCTTGACGCTACCGGCAGCGCGCGAGGATTTTTCCGAAGCCATGAAGAGACCCGCCACCCCGGCAAAGCTGTTCGCTTCGCCAACCTACTCGACCAACATGACAATGACCAGAAGCGCGGGGCAACGCTACGGTCTGGCGACGACCTGATCTTCCGGCCGCACGAAGCCGAGCACCTCGCGTGAGATTTCCTCGACGAGGTCCGGGTCTGGCCTGTCGGGAGAAAGGAGAGCGACGTCGCGCTCAAGCTTGGCGCGCACGGCCTCGAGGCTTTTGATCTCGAACTCCAACAGAGCTGACCTCTCGATCAGCCTGGATCGCACCTCGAAGCCGTGCCTGCCATTGATGGCATGATGAACGAAGTAGGCCGTCAACCCCAAGCAGAGAAGCAACACCGTCGCCTGCCGTGGCCTCGAACGTCGATCATGATTTTTTGGCTGACGCAGCACTTTGGGTACGCTGCACAAAACTGGTGGACAGCGTTGTTATCCCACAGGCTGCTTAACGGCTGGTAAAGCGCTGTGCCGCCCATACCTTCTGTCATCCCGGATAGCCGCTCGGTGCGCTCACGGCTTCCGGGATGACAAAAAGAAATCCCTACGCCTGGCCGCGGATGACGCTGAGGCCGGCATAGCGCGCAACATCGCCGAGCTCGCCCTCGATGCGGATGAGCTGATTATACTTGGCGAGCCGGTCCGAGCGGCACAGCGAGCCGGTCTTGATCTGTCCGGCGTTGGTCGCCACCGCGAGATCGGCGATGGTTGCGTCCTCCGTCTCACCGGAGCGATGCGAGATCACCGCCGTATAGGCGGCGCGCTGGGCCATCGATACCGCATCGAGCGTCTCCGACAGCGAGCCGATCTGGTTCACCTTGACGAGGATCGAGTTTGCGATCCCGCGTTCGATGCCTTGCTTGAGACGCGCCGTGTTGGTGACGAAGAGATCGTCGCCGACGAGCTGGCAGCGTCCGCCGATCGCCTGCGTGAGCGTCTTCCAACCCTCCCAGTCGTCCTCCGCCATGCCATCCTCGATGGAGATGATGGGATAGCGCGAGATGAGCCCTTCGAGGTACTTCACCATGCCGGCGGAATCGAGCGTCTTGCCCTCTCCCTCGAGCACGTATTTGCCGTCCTTGAAGTACTCCGTCGACGCGCAGTCGAGGGCCAGCATCACCTCGTCGCCGGGCTTGTAGCCGGCTGCCTCGATAGCCTTGATGATGTAGGACAGCGCCTCGTCGGCTGATTTGAGGTTGGGCGCAAAGCCGCCCTCATCGCCGACCGAGGTCGACAGCCCCGCATCCTTCAGCGACTTCTTCAGCGTATGGAAGATCTCCGCCCCCATGCGCACCGCGTCGGCGATGGAATCGGCCGACACCGGCATGATCATGAATTCCTGAATGTCGATCGGGTTGTCGGCATGCGCGCCGCCGTTGACGATGTTCATCATCGGCACGGGCAGCACGTGCGCCGCCGCACCGCCGAGATAGCGATAGAGCGGCAGCCCACTGGCGATAGCCGCCGCCTTGGCAGCGGCGAGCGACACGCCGAGGATGGCATTGGCGCCGAGCCGGCTCTTGTTCGGCGTGCCATCGAGCTGGATGAGCGCCGCGTCGATGCCGCGCTGATCCTCCGCATCCATGCCCACGATGGCATCGAAGATCTCGCTGTTGACGGCCTCGACCGCTTTCTCGACACCCTTGCCGAGATAGCGCGACTTGTCGCCGTCCCGCAGCTCGACCGCTTCGTGCGCGCCGGTCGAAGCGCCTGACGGCACAGCGGCACGGCCCAGCGAGCCGTCCTCGAGCTCCACATCGACCTCCACCGTCGGATTGCCGCGGCTGTCGAGAATCTCGCGGCCGATGATGTCGATGATGGCGGTCATGGCGTTACCTTATGAGTTGCAGGCCGCGAACGGGCGTGGGAGGTTCCGGCGCCTTTTAGCCGCTCTTTCCGGCAGCGCAAAGGGCTGAAAATACACCGCTTGCGGGCGCCACGACTGCCCCGCGGCGTATCCCAGGGGAAGCCAACCAATGTCCGAGCCCAAGACCTACACTGGTAGCTGCCACTGCGGCCGCGTCCGCTACGAGGCGGACGCCGACTTGAGCCAGGTGGTAAGCTGCAACTGCTCGATCTGCCGCAAGCGGGGGGCGCTGATGGCCTTCGTGCCAACGGACAAGTTCCGCCTGCTCAGTGGCGCCAGCGACCTGACCGACTACCAGTTCAACAAGAAGGTCATCCATCACCTCTTCTGCTCGAGCTGTGGCATCAGCGCCTTCGGGCGCGGTACGCGCCCCGATGGCGCACAGATGGTAGCGCTCAACGTGCGTTGCCTCGATGGCGTCGACCTCGATGCGTTGAGCGTCCGCAAGTTCAATGGCGCCGAGTTGTGACCGACGCGCAGAAGGCAGATAGCGCTGCCCTCGTCTTGTTCTCGGGCGGCCAGGATTCGACCGTGTGCCTCGCCTGGGCGCTCGACAAATTTGCGCGCGTCGAGACCGTGGGCTTTCACTACGGGCAACGCCACGCCGCCGAGCTTGCTCAGCGCGACAAGCTGCGGGCCGGCATCGCCGGGCTGAAGCCCACGTGGGGCGAGCGCCTGGGCGTCGATCACATGCTCGAGCTCGGCGAGCTCGGACGCCTCAGCGACACCGCGCTGACACGCGACGCCGAGATCGAGATGACCGCCGCCGGCCTGCCATCGACGTTCGTGCCCGGCCGCAATCTCCTGTTCTTCACCTATGCCGCCGCTCTCGCCTACCGGCGCGGAATCCGCACGCTCGTCGGCGGCATGTGCGAGACGGACTTCTCCGGCTATCCCGACTGCCGCAACGAGACGCTGCAGACGCTCGCCAAGGCGATCTCGCTCGGCACCGATACAGACTTCATCATCGAGACGCCGCTGATGTGGATCGACAAGGCGGGAACGTGGGCGCTCACCGAGAAGCTCGGCGGAGCGCCTCTCGTCGACCTCATCGTCGAGGAAAGCCACACCTGCTACCTCGGCGTCCGATCGCGCCGCCATGAATGGGGCTACGGCTGCGGCCACTGCCCCGCCTGCGCGCTGCGTCGTAAGGGTTGGGAAAGCTGGCAGTCACAAACTGGATATGCTCGCTAGCTAGCCAATTCATTTATGACCGCGATCGATTCCAAGGACCCACCCATGACGATCTTTCACCGCCCGGCGCTGGCCATCGTGCTCGCCCTGTTCTCCACGGCCGCTCTTGCCGCCGAAGACCACCACCCGCACTGGACCTATGAAGGCAGCGAAGGACCGGAGCACTGGAGCTCGATCAGCCCCGAGTTCAGCGCCTGCAGCCTGGGGCAGCACCAGTCGCCGATCGACCTCGCCAAGGCGCAGCAGGGAGACAATGTCGAACTGGCGCTCGGCTGGACTCCTTTCGCGCCAGTGGTGCTCAACAACGGACATACGATTCAGGCCGTGGCCGCTAGCGACAACACCACGACCTTTTCCGGCAAGACCTACGCGTTGCAGCAGATGCACTTCCATCACCCGAGCGAGCATGCCATCGACGGCAAGCGCGCGCCGATGGAAGCCCACTTCGTCAACAAGGGCTCCGACGGAAGGCTGCTCGTCCTTGGCGTGCTGATCGACGAGGGCGCGGCTAACCCGCAGATCGCCGAGCTATGGCAGGTCGCGCCGCAAAGCCAGGGAGAAGCCAAGACGAAGGAGCCGGTCGACTTCGCCAAGCTGGTGCCTCTGACTTCCAAGTTCTATCGCTACTCGGGATCGCTCACGACGCCGCCGTGCAGCGAGGCCGTCGAGTGGGTCGTGTTCGCCGACCCGATCACCGCCTCCAGAGAGCAGATCGATGCGTTCGCGCACCTCTACCCCGCGAACAGTCGTCCGCTGCAGGCCCCGCATGAGCGCACCATCACGCTCGGCCGCTGAGCCGCCGCGATCCGCTCGACCCTTTGCCTGCCACCAAGTCAGCGCCGCGCCGCCGATTGCGCGACGCGGCGCGTCGCCCTTTCCCTGGTTGCAGCCATCTCCTTTGAAAAGGCCTTTTGCTCATACCAAAGGATTGCCCTATGCACTTGTTCAAGGTGCTCGCCGCCGTCATCTGTGTTGCAGCCGCGAGCCAGGCCTTCGCCGGCGATCTGCCTGACAAGCTGACCATCGGCTATGAGCAGGAGGGCGAGGTCGAGGCCACGCCCGCTGCCTGCGAGGCAGCCGTCAAAGAGCTCGTCGAATGGTCCGAGGGCGAGACGCGCGAGGCGATCAAAACGGTGTGTGCCGCACGCCGGGCACACATCGAGGCCTACGACCAATTACAGAAGAGCTACAAGCACTTCGCCAAAATCTTTGGAGAGGATACGCGCCTCAGCATCGGCGAGGCGGTGGAGCACTTCGAGCACATGCTCAAGGAGTGCATAGACCACAAGAGCGGCATCACCACCGGTGGCCATAACATCGCGATCGACATTATTCCCAATCACATCGCCGCGAATTGTCTGCAGTGGGGCAAGCGAATGCTCGATGACGAGGCAGCATGGTACGAGCAGCCGACCGAGCAGCACACGCGTGCATCGCCTTGATCGAAAACAAGGCCATAGTTTCCGAATAGTTGTTTTTGCCTGTGCGTCAAACGGCGCGCGTCAACCCACCATTAGGCGGCTCGCAACCTTGTCTATGCGTTCGCATATGAGAGGGCGCATATTTATCTATGGCATTCCGCCCGAGGAGAACCCCATGAGCACGATGACGAAAGCTGCCGAGCGCCGCAAGGCACCGCTGCAGACCCCGAGCATTTACGACACCAACGCCATCCGCGACCTGTCGGGCGCGCTCAACGCGCTGCTCGCCGACACGTTCGCCATCTACCTCAAGACCAAGAACTTCCACTGGCACATGAGCGGCCCGCATTTCCGCGACTATCACCTGCTGCTCGACGAGCACGGCGACCAGCTCTTCGCCATGACCGACGACATCGCCGAGCGCGTGCGCAAGATCGGCGGCACGACGCTGCACTCCATCGGTGAGATCAGCCGTCTGCAGCGCGTGCAGGACAATGACGCGCCGTACGTCACGCCGCAGGACATGCTCGCCGAGCTGCGCGACGACAACAAGGACTTCGTCGGCCGCCTCAAGGAAGCGCATGACCTGTGCGACGAGAAAGGTGATGTCGCCACTGCAAGCCTCATCGAGAACTGGATCGACGAGACCGAGCGTCGCGTATGGTTCCTCTATGAGGCAACGCGCGAGAAGCACATCCCCTGAGTCGAGCGCGCTGAGCACTTGACCGGACTCTCATAAGGCGGCAGCGGCATGACTGCCGCCTCTCTTTTGTATGCACCGCGGGAGGAACATCGATGGCCGACACCAACGGAAAGTCTGCCTTGCCCAAGCGCCGTCTTGGTCGCACGGACATGCTCATCACGCCTGTCGGCCTTGGCGCCTGGGCCATCGGTGGTGGTGACTGGGCCGTCGGCTGGGGCGACCAGGACGACAAGGCATCGATCGCCGCCATTCGCCACGCGACCGAACGCGGCATCAACTGGATCGACACAGCGGCCATCTACGGACTGGGGCACTCCGAGGAGATAGTCGGCGCCGCGCTGAAAGAGATCCCTGCCTCCGAGCGCCCCCTCGTCTTCACCAAGTGCGGCCTGCGCTGGGACGAAACCAACCGCATGGCGTCGCCGCAGAACGTCGGCAGCCCGGCCAGCATTCGCGCCGAATGCGATGCCTCGCTGAAGCGCCTCGGCGTCGAGCGCATCGACCTCTACCAGATGCACTGGCCGGCACGCGACGGCACGCCCATCGAGGAATACTGGCGCACGCTGCTCGACCTCAAGAAAGAGGGCAAGGTGCGTGCAGTAGGCCTCTCCAACCACAATGTCGACCAGCTCGCGGCCGCCGAGGCGATCGGCCATGTCGATACGCTGCAGCCGCCGTTCTCGGCCATCCGCCGCGACTTTGCCGCCAATGAGTTGCCCTGGTGCTTTGCACACGACACCGGCGTCATCGTCTACAGCCCCATGCAGGCGGGCTTGCTGAGCGGTGCCTTCACCGCCGAGCGGGCAAAAGCGCTGCCCGCCAACGACTGGCGCTCCCGCAACCCCGAGTTCACCGGCGAGAAGCTCAAAGCCAACCTCGCACTTGCCGAGACGATGAAAACTATTGCCGCCCGCCACGACGCGACGGCTGCGGCCGTCGCGATCGCCTGGACGCTGGCCTGGCCGGGTGTCAGCGGCGCCATCGTCGGGGCCCGCGCTCCAGATCAGGTCGACGGCTGGATCGGCGCCGCCTACCTCGAGCTTTCCCCGGCTGAGCTTGGCGAGATTGCCGCCACCATAGAGCACAACGGCGTCGGAAGCGGCCCGGCGCTGCCCGAACGTGTCACGGGCTAGGGACCCCTTGCGCTTGAATGCAATGGCGCGGGCGACTAGGGATGCCCGCATGTATGCCGTGAAGGAGATCTTCTACACCCTGCAGGGTGAAGGCGCGAACGCCGGCCGCCCCGCCGTCTTCTGCCGCTTTGCCGGCTGCAATCTGTGGTCCGGCCGCGAGGAGGATCGCGCCAAGGCGACGTGCCGGTTCTGCGATACCGATTTCATCGGCATTGATGGCGAGGATGGCGGGCGCTTTGCAACCGCGGACGAGCTCGCTGCAACCTGCATCGCCGCTGCCGCCGGAACGGGATGCGCCTTCGTCGTGCTGACCGGTGGCGAGCCGATGCTGCAGGTCGACGATGCGCTGATCGACGCCCTCCATCAAAAGGGCTTTACCATCGCCATCGAGACCAATGGCACGTTGCCGGTGCCGCGCACCATCGACTGGATCTGCGTCAGCCCCAAGGCTGGAGCTGACCTCAAACAACGCTCCGGCGACGAATTGAAGCTCGTTTTTCCGCAGCCCGGGCTCGATCCGGAAATGCTTTCCGAGCTAGCTTTCACGCATCGCTATCTGCAGCCGATGGATGGCGCCAACGTTGCGGTTAACACGCAGGCTGCCATTGCCTACTGCCGCGCGCACCCCATCTGGCGGCTGTCGCTGCAGACGCACAAGCTGCTCGGCATTCCCTGACCCCGTTCTTACCAGTTCGGCGGCCTCTGGAATTGCAGCAAAAAATCGCTTAGAGAGCCGGCATGCGCATCTATAAAGAGTTTCTCTTCGAGGCCGCCCACTTCCTGCCGAGCGCCCCGCTGGGGCATCCCAACTCGCGCATGCATGGGCACTCGTTCCGCGCCCGGGTCAGCATCGAGGGCGAGCCCGGCACCGAGACCGGCTATGTGTTCCACTTCGAGGAGCTCGCCAGCATGATGGCCGAGGCGCAGGACGCTCTCGATCATCGTCTCTTGAACGAGATCGAAGGCCTCGAGGCGCCAACGTTGGAGCGCATCGCCATCTGGCTGTGGAACCGGCTGCAGAACCGCGTACCCGGCCTCGCGCAGATCGAGATCTCACGCGATAGCTGCCGCGAGGGCGCGATCTACTCGGGGCCGGCGCCGTCCCGTCTCGCAGCGGAGTAGGTCATGGGCCAGAAGGACACCAGCGTCACTATTCTCGGGCACGCCGCCAAGCTGCCGCAGAGCCCCGAGGAGGCGATCCTCGAGCGCGTGCCAAACCCGCATCCTGACGCGCAATACCTCGCCCGCTTCACGGCACCCGAGTTCACCTCGCTATGCCCGGTCACCGGCCAGCCCGACTTCGCCCAGCTCGTCATCGACTATGTGCCGCGCGATTGGCTGGTGGAGTCGAAGTCGCTGAAGCTCTATCTCGGCGCCTTCCGCAACCATGGCGCCTTCCACGAGGACTGCACCATCGCCATCGCCAAGCGGCTCGTCGCACTGCTGGACCCGCACTGGCTGCGCATCGGCGGCTACTGGTATCCGCGCGGCGGCATGCCTATCGACGTGTTCTGGCAGACGGGACCCGTCCCTGCCGGTCTTTGGCTGCCCGACCAGGGCGTCCCGCCCTACCGCGGCCGCGGCTGAACGTCTCGGCTGCTCCGATCCCCCTCTCGGACCGCACCGCGCGCCGCCCCGATTGCAAAATTTTCGTGACACCAAAGGAACGGACGCCCGCCCGCAGCGTTCGATTGATCGGGGGCGTCAACGATACCAGCGTCGGGGGACGGATGGCCAACGTGAACAGCAAGCGCGGGCAGCGCGATTTGCGGGTCGATTTCTTTCGCGGTCTCGCTCTTCTCTTCATTTTCATCGACCACGTGCCGGACAATAAGCTTGCCAACTTCACGCTCCGCAATTTCGGGTTTGCCGACGCCGCCGAGGTGTTTGTCTTGCTGGCGGGCTTTTCCGCCGTGCTCGCCTACGGGCGAATATTCGAGTCGCAGGGATTCCAGGCAGGGAGCGTGCGCGTGCTCAGCAGGGCACGCGACATCTATCTCTGGCACCTCGGCTTGCTCCTGCTCTGCGGCTTCGGGCTGACGACCGTTGCCCACCTTTTGGCGCAGCCCGAGTACATTGACGGGCTGAAGCTCCATATATTCGCCGAGGAGCCGATGCGTGCGCTCGCGCTTGGCGCCACGCTCATAAACCAGCCCAATCTGCTCAACATCTTGCCGCTCTACGTCATGCTGCTGGCAGGGGCGCCGCTGCTCTTGTGGATGATTGCCAGAGCACCGCTTGCAACGCTGGCGCTCTCCTTCGGCATCTGGGCGCTCGCCAACCATTACGGGCTCAATCTGCCCAGCCACCAGCATCCCGAGGGATGGGTTTTCAATCCGTTCGCTTGGCAACTTCTGATGACGCTCGGCGCCGCGGCCGCACATTATAGCCTCAAAGGCACCATTCCCTTCGTGCCGGCACTCGTGGTGCTCTCGTGCGCCTATATCGTCTTTGCATTCCTCGTTGCAGCACCTTGGGCGCTCGCTCCTGGCCTTGAGAGCTATCGCTTGATCCAACCCGAAGTGCTCGGCTCGCTCGACAGGATCTACCTGCCGGTGTGGCGTCTGTTGAATATCCTCGCGCTCGGCTATCTGGTTCTGGTCTTCGTCCCCACAGATGCGCGTTGGCTCAAGCGGAACTGGGCAACGCTCGTCGCCAACTGCGGCCGTCACTCGCTGCAGATCTTCTGTGCCGCGACGGTGCTGTCGCTTTCGAGCTGGGTGTTTCTCATGCAGACCAGCGGCAGCAGCGTCGGCCCGCAGATGCTGGTCAACGTGGTCGGCATCTCTCTGCTGCTCACCGCTGGTTGGGTGCTTTCAGAGCGGAAACGCTCCAGGGCCGAGCCGGCTATGGCAACCGCACGCGTCGCAAGGCCCATCGGGTCCCCTGCCCCGGACGGATTGCAGACAGCCTTGAGCGACTGAGGGCCGCCGCAAGCCAGCGCCGCGGCTGCCTTGCAGCACGTACCTTCCCTCCCGCTATCGTGCCCGCGGCCGAGCCGTGGGCGCGAGGGCGTGCACGCGCGCATAAAGCTCGGCCATCAGGGCTTTGCGATCCCTGCCATGCTCCAGCGCCTCGAAGGGGATCACCTCGCCAACGTGAGCCACCAGACGTCCGCCGACACTGCGCCTGAACTCGTGGATCAAGAGCGAGAGCCGCAGCGTCATGCTGAGGCGCGAAGCGAGGTGGAACAGTGGCCCGCACTGCCCCTCGAAATAGACCGGCAGCACCGAGGCGCGCGCGGCCTGCACCATGCGCGCCGTGAAGAGCTTCCACGGCAGCTCCTCTGCACGCCCGAACGGATTGGGCGCCGTCGCCACGCCGCCGGCCGGGAAGATGATGATGGTCGTACCCTCGCGCAGCAGCCGGATCGCCTCGCTGCGCGTCGCCAGGTTGCGCTCGAGGGCCTCGGGCGTCTCGTTGAAGTCGATCGGCAGCGAGTACGGCGCCAGCTCTGGCACCTTGAGGAGATCGCGGTTGATCAGCACCTTGAACGGGCGCCCCATGTCCTCGGCCAGCGTCAGCGCCGCGATACCGTCGAGGATACCGTAGGGATGGTTGGCGACGATCAGCAGCGGCCGCCCGGCCTCGATCACTGGCGGCCACTTCGGCGCGACGATTTCCAGCTCTACACCGATCAGCCCCAGCATCGGGCGGATCGCCCGCTCCGGCTCACGCAACGCCTCGCTGCGCCATTGCTGGTAGAGCGGGGCGAAATAGTCACGCCCGGCCATGCGCTCCAGGAGGCGAATGATAGTGCGCCGCAGCGGCGGATCATCGGGATTGGCGTAGGACAGCTCGGGAAACTGCACGTGCATGGCCCAGGTAGGGTTCGAGATGGCCTAGCCTGCAAGGACATTCAGACAAGTATATGAAAAGCGAATCGAGCTAGCCAACCTTAACACCGGGGGTGCCGCCGCACCCTGGTCAGAAAGGCATGACTTGGTTAGCGTGCCGCGCTTCGGAGGGGGAATGATTCGCTCAACGATTCTGGCAACGATTCTGGCGCTCGCCGCCGTTCTGCCGCTGCTCGCCACCGGCACCGCCGCCTTGCCCAGCGCCGACGCGCCCATGGCCAATGACCCGGCCATCACGCCGCCCATGGCGGCCCCCGCCGATACCAATCCCGTGGCCAGCGCCATACGCTCCAAGCTCGCGAGCCTCGGGGCAGAAGGGTCGGCACAGGAGCTGAAGGAGCGGGCCGTTCTTTCCGACTATTACGCAGCCCACCGCGATGCCCCGATCTGGCTGAGCGAAGGCGGCCTCACCGAGAATGGCGCCGCCCTCGGCGCCGAGATCCTCAAGGCCGACGACTGGGGGCTCGATGCGCGCGATTTCTTGCTGCCCGTCATCCCCCCGGCGGCGCAACTGACGCCTGAGGCCATGGCGGCCGCCGACGTCGAGATCTCGCTCGCACTCCTGAAATACGCCCGTTACGCCCGCGGTGGGCGCATCATCGACCCCGCGATCCTGCTCAACTCAAATCTCGATCGCAAGCCGCAGCTCTTGGATCCCGAGCGCGTCTTCAAGGAAGCCGTCGCCGCCCCCGATCCCGCCGCCTACCTGCGCACCCTGCATCCGAAGCAACCGCAGTTCGAGAAGCTGCGCCAAGCCTACCTCGCCAACAAAGGCAAGCCGCTCGCCAGGCGTATCCTCGCCAATATGGAGGAATGGCGATGGATGCCGGACGATCTCGGCACGGTGCACCTGCTCGCCAACGTTCCCGAGTTCGTCGTCTACCTCTACAAGGATGGCGCGCCGATCCACTCCGAGCGCATCGTCGTCGGCGAGACGGGCAAGCAAACGACCATCTTCACGCGCAACCTGAAGACCATCGTCTTCAAGCCGATGTGGCGCGTGCCCGATTCGATCAAAGCCTACGAGCTGCAGCCCAACCTGCGGCGCGGAGGCGGCATGTTCCGCCAGTACGACCTCGAGCTGCAGACCAAGGACGGCCAGCCGCTCGACTACCGCACCATCGACTGGAGTACCGCCAACATCCTCGACTACGAAGTGGTCCAGCCGCCCGGCAAGAAGAACGTCATGGGCGTCGTCAAGTTCACCTTCCCCAGCCAGCACACGATCTTCATGCACGACACGGTCGACAAGTGGATGTTCGGCCAGAACGTGCGCACGCTGAGCCACGGCTGCCTGCGCCTGCGTGACCCGATGAAAATGGCCGAGCTGGTGCTGGCCGAGGACAAGGGCTGGAGCGCCGCCGAGGTCGACGAGAAGATGAGCACCGGACCACGCAACAACGAGATCATCATCGAGAAAAAGATCCCGATGCACCTCGTCTATTTCACCGCCTGGGTCGACGAGAACGGCAAGCTGAAGACCTTCAACGATATCTACGGGCACGAGAAGCGCATTGCCCAGGCGCTCGCCGGTGACTGGGACAAGATCGACATCGGTCGCAACCATCTTGACCCGGTCGCCGCCTCCGACCCGAGCAACTTCAGCTCGACCGCCTCCGTGCGCCAGCCGCGCCGCCAGAAGCAGCCGTCGAGCATTATCGATATGGTGGGTAACGCCCTCGGCGGAGGGTTCTGAACGGCGAGGCGGCCATGGCAATCGCCTTCGACGATCCACTGACCCGGCGCATGCTCGTCCAGATGCTGATCTGGACCGCGGTGCTGGCGGCGATGCTGTTCCTCGCCGCGGGAACCTTCGCCTGGCCGCAGGCATGGATCTTTCTCTTCGGAAGCACCCTGTTGGGCCTCGCCACGGGGCTCACCATTGCGCGCCGCAATCCCGATCTGCTGCGCGAGCGCATGCGCGGTCCGATGCAGCAAGGTCAGAAGCCCTGGGACAAGACGCTGATCGGCGCCATCATCGCGCTGTGCCTCCTCCTGCCCGTCATCGCGGGGGTAGACGCCGTGCGCCTTGGCCTTTCGCACATGCCGCTATGGCTTGAGGTCATCGGCGCGCTCTTCATTTGCTTTGGCGTCTACATGTTCCACGTCGTCATGATGACGAACACCTACGCAACGGCGGTGGTACGCGTGCAGCGCGAGCGCGGCCACAAGGTCATCTCGATCGGCCCCTACGCCTTGGTCCGCCAGTATATGTATTGTAAGTCATTGCTCGATAATTAGATCCCAACACGATCTCGCTGAGCTGCCCATCCAGTCGCGGCGTCCTGAAATTCTGCCTTGGAAGACTCGGAGCCAGTGCCTGGGTCATGCCATGTTGGCTGCTTAGCCGAGGACCGGTATGCGCTTCATCGATTTCAGCTCGTGGCAAGGCGTGCTTCTGACCCTGATCGGCCTGGCGCTGTTCACGCTCATCAGCATGGGCATCCGCCTGCTGATGATGTTCACCATCCAGCAACGCCGCGAGCGCGTGAACCGGCAGATCAACGAGCGCCTACGCACGCTCATCGCCGCCTACAAGACGCTTGGCGGATCGTTCACCGGCGAGCTATCGGTCGATCCCACGCACTTGCGCGACGTACGCCTGGGGAGCAACTCGGCGGCCTCCGGTGACGCGCAGGATTTGTCAGCGCCGAGCGCAAACTCCGATCGTGCCCGACGCATCCGCGATGCCGTTGAAGCCGCGCTGTCGGATATCATCCTGCTCGGCACCGAAGACCAAGTCAGGCTTGCGCAGCATGCCGCGCGCGAGCTCGTTGCGGGACGGCGTGTCCATACGCATGAACTCGTCGTCTCGCTGCGCGATTTCATCCGCGATGCCCTCGACCTCGAGCCGATCCCGGCCGACATCGCGATACCCATGCAAGGCCCGACGCGGCAAGCGAGCTCCGCTGGTCGCGGCAAGGGCGAGCAAGGTTCTCGCGGGGCAGGCGGACAGGGAGCCGGAATGGAGGGTGGGATGGGAGTCGGCCCTGGGGCGTCCGACGCCGTCGGGACGCCAACGTCAGATCATCATTCTTGATCCTGCAGCTATTGCCTCGTCCTGGCGCACGCTATGGTGAGCGAGCGAACATTGTTGTTGAGATCGCCAGCGACGCTTGACGATGCGCACCGCGGCGATCCCCTCGCCCATTGCGGCGCGTGATGTCGGTGCACAAGATATAGCACTTGGCACGACAAGCGCAGCGAAGCGAGATCGCACGCGTGCCAACGACGTTAGTCGAAAATGTCGCCGTGCTCCTCGACGTAGGCGGCGAGCCCCAACGTGTGATCCCGCGCCAGCCGCTCGGCGAGCTCGGTGTCGCGCCGTTCGATGGCTTCGATGATGGCCAGATGGTCCTTCATCGAATGCGTGGCGCGATCGTCGCGGCCGATGGTGATCTGGCGAATGCCACGCACGTGCAGGAGCAGGTTCTGCGTCATCTCGGCGAGGATCGCGGACCCGGTCATCTCGATCAACGACTGGTGGAAGCGGATGTTGGCGCTCGAATACTCGCTGAGATAGTCCGCCGGCTTGTGGCCCTCGTGGAACTCCTTGAACAGCGAGCGCAAGCGGGCGATGTCGGCATCGCTGGCGTGCAGCGTGATGAGGCGGGCGGCCATGCCTTCGAGGGCCGCCCAGACCTGAATCATCTCGACCACTTCGCGCTTGGTCTTTTTCAAGACCATGATGCCGCGGCGAGGCATCGATTTAACGAAGCCCTGCTGCTCGAGCATGGCCACGGCCTCGCGGATCGGCGTACGGCTGACGCCGAGGCTTTCCGAGAGCTGGCGCTCGTCGATCCAGGTCGATTCGCGCGTGCTGTAGATGTCCATGTCGATTATGGCGCGCTTCAGCGCATTGTAGACCTTGGTCTTGTAGGTCTCCTCGGGCGCAAAGCGGGTGAGCACGAGATCGGGCGTCGTTCTCTCGGCTATCGGCAACGGTGCTGGGGCTTCGTCAGCCACGTGGTCCTATCTCCCAGGCTCGGGGTGAGCGCATCTCACAAAGCATGGAAGATAAACCATGGAGGGGAGGTTTTCGAATCTCCTCCTACGATCGTGAGGCTACAGCCCTTTTTAGGCTCGGCCGGTGCGCGACTCAATGTGGCGCAGCGCGCCGCTCTGGTGTCCGCTCCGGGCCCAAAATACTGCGGACGGCAACCACCACAGGGGCCGCCGTCCGCTTCTTTTCCCCCGGAGAGGGTCAGGGCATCAGGCCAGGGCGCCGCCGACCTGCAGCTCCTGCCTGCGCACCACGCCCGCACGCCAGGGCTTCAGCACCGCGATGGCGAGGACCGAGGCCAGGATGTTGGCGGCGGCAGCGATGATGAACACCGTGTCCCATGATCCTGACTGCTGCTGCAGCGAGTTGGCGAAGGGCACAAGGAGCGCGGCCGTTCCCTTGGCAGTATAGAGCAGACCTGCATTGGTGGCGGCGAACTTCGAGCCGAACGTGTCGGTGCAGGTCGACGGGAAGAGGCTGTAGATCTCACCCCAGGCGAAGAACACGAAGCCGGAGAGGAGCACGAACCACACCGGATCGCTGCCCCACAGGTAGAGCAGGTAGATGCCGATGCCTTCCATGCCGAAGGCGATGAACATGGTGTTCTCGCGGCCGATCCGATCCGATACCCAGCCGAAGAACGGACGCGTCAGGCCGTTGAGGACGCGGTCGATCGTGGCGGCGAAGGTGACCGTCGTCATGGTCAAGCCGACGAGTGTAACGGGGATCGCATCGATCTTGAGATCGGCAGCGATGGGCTTCAGGTTCGCGGTGACCATCAGGCCACCTGCGCCGACGATCACGAACATGAAGTACATCAGCCAGAAGATGGGTTGCTTCAGCACTTCCGTCGGCGTGAAGTTGCGACGCGTCTGGATGATGTTCTGGTTCTGCACCGGCGCCGGCACCTGACCGGGCTTGGGTTGCATCATCAGAAGCGCGAAGATGACGACGATGATGCCCTGGCCGAGGCCGAAGTAATAGAAGGCATCCTGGAAGCCGTTGGTGCTGATCATCCACTGGATCGGCGCAACGGTGAGCGCCGAGCCGGCGCCGAAGCCGGCGGCGGTGATGCCTGCAGCGAGGCCGCGCTTGTCGGGGAACCACTTGAGAGCGTTGCCGACGCAGGTACCATAGACGGCTCCGGCGCCGATACCGGCGATGATCTGTCCGAGATAGAAGGCGCCGAGTGTGGTGGCCTGAGAGTTGATCACCCAGCCGACGGCGCAGAGGACGCCGCCGAAGACGACGACCGCACGCGGCCCGTACTTGTCGACGAACCAGCCTTCAACGGGGACGAGCCAAGTCTCAAAGAGGACGAATAGCGTAAAAGCCCACTGGATCGCGGAGCGATCCCAGCCGAAATGCTTTTGAATGTCAGGAACGAAGAACGTCCAGCCGTACTGCAGGTTGGCGATCATCACCATACAGACGACGCCAACGGCGAGTTGCATCCACCTGTAGCCGTCCGATACTAAGTCTGCTTGTGCTTCCCTTTGCGTTTCCACGACCTATCCCCCTTGTCCATGCTGGGAGGTTGTTGATTTCCTGCCCTTTGGGGCAGGTGCGGCATATTGATGCTCGATATTGGTATCTTGTATGCCAGATGGTCAAGAGGGAATCTTACAGCCGCATGACGGAGCTCGTTGGCTTAGGTGAACGGCATGCCCGCGCGCGCGTGACACGCAGGCACGCACGATTGCGTCCAAGCACCGAATAAAGCAGAGGGAATTTGCTGCGGAGATGGCCGGCTCAGGGCCGGTGCGGCGCGGGTTGGAATGCGCGGATCAATTTATGTGGGAGGCTTGCTCCCGGTCAGGTGGCTAAGATCTGGGCGGCTGTGGCGCAGCTATATATTAAGGTGCAATGACGTCGCTCAAAAGCGGAGAGGTGTCGGGAATGACAAGGGCGGAGCTGCGCCCCGCCCTTATTACGCGTGCAGCACTCTTAGAGACCGAACGGCTCGACCGAGCGGCTGCGAATGTTGGCCTCCGCAAGCTTCATCAGGAGCATGGAGAAGAAACTCCACGCACGCTCCGAGAGAGAACGGGGGCGGTGGGTGCGTAATACTGTGGCCGTCATGGTAGTTTTCCTGATGAGAGTGAACGTCTAGGGTCGTGGAGTGCTGTGGTATCTAGCATGCCAAAGGTGCAGGGCAAGGACCTTGCTGCATCGCAGCACTGCGCTGATTGCATAGCTGTGAGCCGGACCCATTATCCTGGTGCAATGCAAAGAAATATCGTTGATTGACAATGTGGCATCTGGCATGCCACATCTTGTCGCGGGCCATCGGCGAACCTTCAAAACGCCGACGGAGGCACCGGGCAGCCCGCCCGCCCGGCTTAGCTCAGAAACGCAAAACAAGATTTGATCGGGGAGGAATTAAATGGGCAAGGCGCTTGAAGGGGTGCGCATCCTGGATTTCACGCACGTGCAGTCGGGTCCGACCTGCACGCAGCTCCTGGCTTGGTTTGGCGCCGACGTCATCAAGGTGGAGAAGCCGGGAGTCGGCGACGTCACGCGCACGCAATTGCGCGACGTTCCAAACGCCGACAGCCTCTACTTTACGATGCTCAACCACAACAAGCGCTCGATCACGCTCGATACCAAGAACCCGGCCGGCAAGGCGGTGCTCGAGGAGCTGGTCAAGATCTGCGATGTGCTGGTCGAGAACTTTGCGCCGGGTGCACTCGACCGCATGGGTTTTCCCTGGAGCCGCATCCAGGAGCTCAACCCGCGCATGATCGTGGCGTCGATCAAAGGCTTCGGGCCTGGCCCCTATCAGCACTGCAAGGTCTATGAGAACGTCGCGCAGTGCGTCGGCGGCGCGGCTTCGACCACAGGCTTCGACGATGGCGTGCCGCTCGTCACGGGCGCGCAGATCGGCGACTCCGGCACAGGCCTCAATCTCGCCATCGGCATCGTCACGGCGCTGTATCAGCGGACTCAGACCGGGCGCGGACAGCGTGTCGACGCCGCCATGCAGGACGGCGTCTTGAATCTTTGCCGGGTCAAGCTGCGCGACCAGCAGCGTCTCGCGCGCGGTCCGCTGATGGAATACCCGCAGTACCCCAACGGAGCTTTCGGCGATGCCGTGCCGCGTGCGGGCAATGCATCGGGCGGCGGCCAGCCAGGCTCCATCCTCAAATGCAAGGGCTGGGAGAGCGATCCCAACGCCTACATCTATTTCATTACGCAGGCGCCGGTGTGGGGCGAGATCTGCAAGGTGATCGGCAAGGAAGAGTGGATCACCGATCCCGATTACGCCACTCCGCAAGCGCGGCTGCCGCGCCTCAAGCAGATCTTCGACACCATCGAAGAGTGGACCATGACCAAGACCAAGTTCGAGGCCATGGCCATCCTCAACGAGTTCCACATCCCTTGCGGACCCATCCTGTCGATGAAGGAGATCGCCGAGGAGGCGTCGCTGCGCACGAGCGGCGCCATCGTCGAGGTCGATCATCCTGTCCGTGGCAAGTATCTGTCGGTCGGCAACCCGATCAAGCTCTCCGACAGCCCGACCGAGGTGCAGCGCTCGCCGCTTCTCGGCGAGCACACCGAGGAGATCCTGCGCAACGTGCTTGGGTTCGATGACGCTCGCATTGGAGAGATCAAATCGAGCGGAGCACTCGGCGACAACACTGTGGCCGTCGCCGCCGAGTGAGGCCTACGCACGCGCTCAGGTTGGCGGCGGTGGCTTTATCCTGAGGTCTCCGCCGCCTCTTTCGGAACTTAACGCCCGGGACATGGCGCCCAAGACGCCGCTCGGCAGCAAGGAGGAGTGCATGAAGCTCCACGAGTTCCAATCCAAGGAGATCCTGTCGCGCTTTGGATTGCGCGCGCCGAAAGGTGGCGTCGCCATAACGCCGGAGCAGGCGCGCGACATCGCCAGCGATCTCGGGGCGTCCAGGCTCTTCGTCAAAGCGCAGGTTCACGCGGGCGGGCGCGGCGAGGCCGGCGGCGTCAAGGCCGCAGCTTCGCCGGTTGAGGCCGAACAGGCTGCACGCGCCCTCCTCGGCTTGCGTCTCATCACCGAGCAGAGCGGGACGGCAGGATGCTTCGTCAAACGCGTGCTCATCGAGGAATGCGCGGACGTCACGCGCGCCATCCACCTATCCCTACGCGTCGAGCCGTCGGTGGGCGGTATCGTGCTGACCGGCAGCACGCAGGGCGGTAGTGGCATCGAGCAGCGTGCCGCAGCCGGAGAAGCGACCATCGAGCGGCTGTTTCTGGGCGCGGGTGATGGCGTGCCGCTGGCAGAGACGGGCGCATTTGCAAGCCGGCTTGGTTTTCACGGTGATCAGAACACGGCGCTCACGCTGCTTATCAAGGGTTTGCTCGGTGCTTTCGTCGAACTCGACGCCAGCCTCATCGAGATCAATCCGCTTGCGTTGACTGCGGACGGCACACTGCTCGCTCTCGATGCCAAGCTGAGCATCGACGACAACGCCTTGCATCGCCAGCCGTCGCTGGCGGCGCTGCGCGAGGAGGATGAGCTCGAGCTCAGCGCGCAGCAGCGCCAGCTCAACTACATCCGCATGGACGGCAATATCGGTCTGGCGGCGAACGGTGCCGGCCTCGGACTTGCCACCCTCGACATGGTTTGCGCAGCGCGCGGGCGGCCGGCGAACTTCATGGACATCCGCACCACGGCGACCAGCCTCGACATCGCGCACGGGTTCGGTCTGATCCTCGACAATCCCAACGTGCGCGCGCTGCTCATCAACGTGCACGGTGGCGGCATGCAGCCGTGCGACACAGTTGCCGACGGTCTCGGCATCGCCATGCGGCGCACCGGCCGGTCGCTGCCGACCATCGTCCGCCTGGCCGGCAACAACGCTGCGTTCGCGCGCCAGCGCTTTGAGAACTTCGGCTGCCGGATCGTCGATTGCCCCGACATGTGGACCGCTGCGCAGCGGGCCGTCGCGGCTGCAGCAGCGTAGGAGGACATCATGGCCATCCTCGTCGATCGCGACACGCGCCTCATCTGCCAGGGCATGACCGGCTGGGCCGGCACGCACTACACCGACAGCATGCTGCAGTACGGCACGAATGTCGTGGCAGGCGTCACGCCGGGCAGAGGCGGTCGGGTTCATCTCGACTTGCCGGTGTACAATACCGTCGCGGAGGCCGTGCGTGAGACGCAGGCTAACGCGAGCATGATCTTCGTCCCGCCGGCAACGGCGGCAGCGGCGATGATCGAGGCGATCGAAGCTGAGCTGCCGCTTGTCGTTGCCGTCACCGAACGCGTGCCGGTCCTCGACATGGTGCGCGTGCGGCATGCGCTGATGGGCTCGCGTACGCGCCTCGTAGGCCCGAACTCGCAGGGCGTCCTGTCGCCTGGACTGGCCAAGGTCGGTGTCATGGCGACGGGAAGCGTGCGACCAGGGTCGATCGGTGTCGTGTCGCGATCGGCCTCGCTGACCAGCGAGGTGACGGCGCAGATCACCGCTGCCGGGCTCGGGCAGTCGACCACCGTTGGCGTTGGTGGCGACCCGGTGCACGGCATGAGCATGCGCGATTGCCTAGAGCTGTTCCTCGCCGACCCCGACACCAACGGCGTCGTCCTCATCGGCGAGATCGGCGGCACCGAGGAGCAGGACGCGGCCGACTATATCCGCGCGGTGCGGCCGCAGATTCCTATCGTTGCGCTGATCGTCGGCCAGCATGCACCGCCCGAGCGGCGCATGGGGCATTCGGGCGCCCTCACGTTGAGCAGCCAGAATTCCGCCGACGCGAAGATTGCCGCCATGCACCGCGCTGGAGTTATTATAGTATCAAGCCCTCACCTCGTAGGTGAGACCATGCGAGACGCACTGCCAAGCTTCAGTCGACCGCGAGCTGTGGTAGCCTGAAATCAATCCGAGGGGTGCCCCGTCGAGGGGCTGAGATGGCGCACGCCAAACCCTTAACACCTGATCCGGGTCATGCCGGCGTAGGGACGGGAACCTCGACGTCCAAGGACGTCCTCGCCAACGTCGTCATTTCCGGATCTCGCGCAACGCCAGCGAGGAGGAAAGCTATGGACGAACGTTTGCGTACCGCGCCCCAGGAAGCGGCGCCGAGCGTCAGCACCGGGCCACTGCCGGCGTCGCGCAAGGTCTATTCGGAGCCGGAAGGGTTCCCGGACGTGCGGGTGCCGCTGCGAGAGATTATCCTCTCCGAGCCGACGGAAGCCGCGGTGCGCGTCTATGACAGCTCCGGCCCCTATACGGATGCGGGCGCCGCTATCGACGTGGCGCGCGGGTTACCGCGCCACCGCACGGCGTGGGTGAAAGAGCGCGGCGGCGTCGAGGCCTACGCGGGACGCGCCGTGAAGCCTGAGGACAATGGCAACGTCGCCGGTGCGCGCCTCGCTCGCGACTTCCCCAACAAACCTCAGCCTTTCCGTGGCATTGCCCCCTTTCCCCACGCGTGGGGAGAGGGCCGGGGTGAGGGGCAGCAGCAGGTGCATACGTCAGCGCAAGTTTCTGCCCCTCACCCTCTCCCCACGCTAGAGAGCATGGGGAGAGGGAATCCGGCGCTCACCCAGCTCGAATACGCGCGCGCTGGCATCATCACCAAGGAGATGGCGTACGTCGCGCATCGCGAGAACCTCGGGCGCAGCGCGATGCTGCAACGGGCGCGTGCCGCGCTCGACGACGGGGAGAGCTTCGGGGCCGAGATCCCGCCCTTTATCACGCCGGAGTTCGTGCGCCAGGAAGTGGCACGCGGGCGGGCCATCATCCCCGCCAACATCAACCACGGTGAATTGGAGCCGATGATCATCGGCCGCAACTTCCTCACCAAGATCAACGCCAACATCGGCAACTCGGCCGTCACCTCCTCGATCGAGGAGGAGATCGAGAAGATGGTGTGGGCCATCCGCTGGGGCGCCGACACGGTCATGGACCTGTCGACGGGGCGCAACATCCATACGACGCGCGAGTGGATCATCCGCAATAGCCCGGTGCCCATCGGCACGGTGCCCATCTACCAGGCGCTGGAGAAGGTGGGCGGGGATCCGCTGAAGCTCGATTGGGAGGTGTTCAAGGACACGCTGATCGAGCAGTGCGAGCAGGGCGTCGACTATTTCACCATCCATGCCGGCGTGCGCCTCGCCTACGTGCCGCTCACCGCACACCGCGTCACCGGCATCGTGTCGCGGGGCGGCTCGATCTTGGCCAAGTGGTGCCTCGCCCAGCACAAGGAGAGCTTCCTCTATGAGCGCTTCGAAGAGATCTGCGACTTGATGCGCCGCTATGACGTGTCGTTCTCGCTCGGCGATGGCCTGAGGCCCGGCTCGATCGCCGACGCCAACGACCGGGCGCAGTTCGCCGAATTGGAGACGCTGGGCGAGCTCACCAAGGTCGCCTGGGACAAGGGCTGCCAGGTGATGATCGAAGGCCCCGGCCACGTGCCGATGCACAAGATCAAGGTGAACGTCGAGAAGCAGCTAAAGGAGTGCGGCGAGGCGCCGTTCTATACGCTGGGCCCGCTCGTCACCGACATCGCGCCGGGCTACGACCACATCACGAGCGGCATCGGCGCGGCGATGATCGGCTGGTTCGGCACCGCGATGCTCTGCTACGTGACGCCCAAGGAGCACCTCGGGCTGCCCGACCGCGACGACGTCAAGACGGGCGTCATTACGTACAAGATCGCCGCGCACGCTGCGGACCTCGCCAAAGGGCATCCGGCGGCGCAGGTGCGCGATGACGCGCTTTCGCGGGCGCGGTTCGAGTTCCGCTGGGAGGACCAGTTCAACCTGTCGCTCGATCCCGACACGGCGCGCGCCTTCCACGACGCGACGCTGCCCAAGGAGGCGATGAAGGTCGCCCACTTCTGCTCCATGTGCGGACCGAAGTTCTGCTCCATGGAGATCACGCGAGAGGTGCGCGACTATGCGGCGAAGCTCAATGAGCAGCAGGGCGGCATGGATGAAATGAGCGAGAAGTTCAAGGAGATGGGTGGCGAGGTGTACGTGCCGGCGGCGGAGTGAACGATGCAGATCATCCTCAATGGCGAGCAACGCGAGATAGCCGCAAGTGTGCTGGCCGATGCCCTCATTGAGCTCGGCTACGACACAGCCACTATCGCCACGGCCGTCAATGGAACCTTCGTTGCGGCGCGGCTGCGCGCATCGACCTCTCTGCGCGCCGGGGATGCGATCGAGGTGGTTGCGCCAAGACACGGAGGCTGAACGTGGACTTCTATGGCGTCGAGCTGTCCTCGCGGCTGCTGCTCGGCACGGCGCAGTACCCCTCGCCTGCCATCCTCGCTGATGCCGTGCGCGCCTCGTGTACGGAGGTGGTGACCGTGTCGCTCCGGCGGGAAGCTGCGCGTAGCCGGTCCGGACAGAGCTTCTGGTCGCTCATCCGATCGCTCGGCGTGCGCATCCTGCCGAACACGGCCGGTTGTCATTCCGTCAAGGAGGCGGTGACGACGGCGCAGATGGCGCGCGAGGTGTTCGAGACCAATTGGATCAAGCTCGAGGTGATCGGCGATACCGACACGTTGCAGCCCGATGTCTTTTCGCTCGTGGAGGCAGCGCGCATCCTCGCACGCGATGCCTTCGAGGTGTTCCCCTACACCAGCGATGATCTCAGCGTTGCTGATCGCCTCATCGAGGCCGGCTGCCGCGTGCTGATGCCGCTCGGGGCGCCTATCGGTTCGGGGCGCGGGCTCAACAACCCGTTCGCGCTCAGGGTGATGCGCAGCCGGTTCCCGGACATCCCGCTGGTCGTCGATGCCGGCATCGGCCTTCCCTCGCATGCCGCGGCTGCGATGGAGCTCGGCTTCGATGCGGTGCTGCTCAACACGGCGGTTGCGAAGGCCGGTGATCCCGTCGCCATGGCGGCAGCGTTTGCCGCCGCTGTCGAAGCCGGCCGGATGGCCTATCGTGCCGATCCGATGCCGCAGCGCGATATGGCCTCTCCGTCGACGCCCGTCCTTGGGATGGCCATGCTTGCCTGACGGTTGGAACGGTATCGGCCTTTAATTTCAATGCGCAGACACATTGCGCGGCTCTCATTGGCATGCCAGTAGTAGGCATGCCAAAAAGAAAATTGCACTAGGGGGAGATGTCATGAAGGTCTGCATCTACGGCGCGGGCGCGATCGGCGCGCATATCGGCGTGCTGATGAAGGACGCCGGCGTCGAAGTCTCGCTCATCGCCCGCGGCGCGCACCTCGAGGCGATCCGTAAGAACGGCCTCAAGTTGCTGATGGGAACGGAGGAAAAGGTCGCCAAGATGCCGGCGACCAACAACCCTGCCGAGCTTGGGCCGCAGGACTACGTCATCGTCGCGCTGAAGTCGTACCAGGCGTGGGAGGCCGTCGAGCAGATGCGGCCGCTTCTCGGGCCCAACACGGCGGTCGTCACGGCGCAGAACGGCATTCCCTGGTGGTACTTCTACGGCTTCGACGGCCAGTACGCGAACATGCAGCTCGATAGCGTCGATCCGGGCGGCCGGCAGTGGTCGGTGCTGGGTCCCGAGCGCGCCATCGGCTGCACCGTCTATCCCGCCGCGGAGATCATCGCGCCGGGTGTCGTCAAGCACATCTACGGCGACCGCTACGGTCTTGGCGAGCCGATGCGCAAGGAGACGCCGCGCATCAAGGCGCTCGCAGCGGCGTTCGAAGCGGCGGGATTGAAGCCGCGCATCTATCCTGAGATCCGCAACGACATCTGGCTGAAGCTGTGGGGCAACCTATGCTTCAACCCGATTTCGGCGCTTACCCACGCGACGCTCGACATCGTCGCGACCGACCCCAGCACGCGCACCATTGCACGGCGCATGATGGAGGAGGCCGAGGTCATCGCGCGCCGCATCGGCGTGCACTTCCGCGTCGACATCGAGAAACGCATCAACGGCGCAGCCTCGGTAGGAGCGCACCGGACCAGCATGCTGCAGGACCTCGAAAAGGGCCGCCCGATCGAGCTCGACGCCCTCCTCACCGTGGTGCAGGAGCTCGGCCGACTGGTCGAGGTGTCGACGCCGACCATCGACGTCGTTCTCGGCCTCACCCAGCAGATGGGGCGCATGGCGAAGGTCTATCCGACCTTCCCCGAGGTCGCCCTGGAAGATGAGCCAGCGACCGTGGCTGTCGACTAGCATCGCCGGCCGCAATGTTGCATGACCGCTGAAATGTTGGCGGTCACGACCGATGCAGCGCCAATCGCCGACGCGGCTGATCGATTCGGTGCCTAAACGCCGACGCGGATCGAAGAACTACGCGCCGCATATCAACTGACGTGCACATGACATCGTACGCCTCTCCCATGCCATGGAATCTGGTACTCCAGATGCCAGTATGCGCGTTCCATACAGCATGGGAGAACAACAATGTCCAAGAAATCCAAGTTGGAGGGGGCACTGTGTCTATTTGTGGGTTGCGTCTCGATGCTTTCCGCCGCGCCGGGCCGTGCGGCCGATCTCGGGGGTAACTGCTGCGCCGATCTCGAAGAGCGTGTCGCCGAACTCGAGGCGACGACGGCGCGCAAGGGCAACCGCAAGGTGAGCTTGACGGTTTCGGGGTGGGTCAACCAGGCGGTGTTCGCCTGGGATGATGGCGTGGAGCGTAACGCCTACATCGGCACCAACGCACTGGAGCAGGACCGCTTCCGCTTCGTCGGAGAGGCGAAGATCTCCGAGGGGTGGTCGGCCGGCTACGTGCTCGAGATCGGCTTCAACGGAGCTGACTCCAAGCGGTTCAGCCAAGACGACGACGGGGCCATCAACAACCTCGTCGTGCGTAAGACGGCTTGGTTCATCAAGAACAAGGATCTCGGCAAGCTGTCCGTCGGCAGGCAGGATACGGCCACGTATCACTTGATCGACAATGTCGATACGACGCTGACCCGCAATGTCTCGGACTTCGAGGCTGCGGGTGTCGCCCTCGGCGCGTTCAAGATCAGGGTCGACGGGGCGTTCGTCGGCAACACGACGTGGATCAACGTCATGGGCGGCTTCAACAACGGCACGCCCGGGCAGTCGGGACTGCGCAACGTCGTCCGCTACGACACGCCGACGCTTCACGGCTTCACCGGCACGGTGACGTGGGGCGAGGATGACCAGTTCGAGGCGGCCGTGAAGTACCGCGAGGAAGTCGGCGACTTCAAGCTCAGCGGTGCGATCGGCTACGGCGAGAGCAGCGATCCGCAGACCAACGGCTCGCAATGCGCCGACACGGTCGGCGTCGGCAACTGCCGCTGGTGGGGCGTCGGCGGCCTGGTGCAGCATGTGCCAACCGGCATTTTCATCTATGGCGGCTACGCCGAGAACCAGATCGATCTGACACCAGCGCAGGCTGCTGCCGGAGCCAACGATCAGAGCGACACGATCTATGGGCAGGCGGGCATCGAGCGGAAGTGGCTCCCGCTCGGCAAGACCAACCTCTTCGGTGAGTACCGCCATGACGAGGTTGGCTTGTCGAGAGGCGCGGACGGCTCGCAGCTCGACTTCTGGGCGGTGGGCGCGGTGCAGAGCATCGAGAAGGCCGAGATGGTCCTCTACAGCGTCTACCGCCACTACAGCGGAGAGATCGAGACCGCCAGCGTCAAGAGTGACCTCGACGATTTCCAGATGGTGATCACCGGCGCCAAGATCAACTTCTGACCTGCGAAGGTGGTTCAGAAGGTGGTTCATTCGACAAGGGCGCGCGCGAAACTCCCGCTTCGCGCGCGCTCAACCGACTCAAGGCGCAACGGTCATGACATCCTGCCAATCGGGATGCCGCTTGTACTGGGCAAGGACATAGGGGCAGAGCGGCTGGATCTTGAATCCGCTTTGGCGGGCGTCGGCGACCATGCGCTCGACCAGCGCCAGAGCAGCGCCGGTTCCACGCATGCTTTCAGGCGCACCGGTGTGGTCGGCGCTGATCAGAGTGGTCGAAAGCACCGTGTAGGTGATCTCCGCCTCGCCATCGACACCGTCGATGCGGGCAACGTAGCGCCCCGCCGCTTCGCCGGCTTGTTTCTCGAAGTGCATGTTGCTCGCCATCGATCACCTGCGTTGACTGCCACCATTTCACGAGCTGCGGAACCTGTCGCCGTTGGCGACGAGCGCGGCACTGAGCGCCGCGGCGGGACTCTTCCGGTTCCTATCGGATGAGATAACCACGAACTCGGTCTCGCCCAGCTCTGGAAGCGCGGCGGTGCGCGGCAGCTCGGTGAGCCCCTCAACGATGAGGTTGCGCGCCTGCACGGTAATGCCGAGGCCGGCCATGGCAGCCGCGCGAAGCCCGCTCAAGGATCCGCTCATGCATACGAGGCGCCATGGGCGCCTGGCGCGATCGAGCGCCTCGACGGCCGCCGTGTGGCCGATGGCTGGCGGTGGAAACGTCACGAGGGGCAGCGGGCGGTCGGGATCGGGTTGCCAGTCAGGCCTGCCGACCCACACCAACTGGTCGCGCCAGACGACTTTCCCGCGCCCGTCGCCGCGCTGGCGCTTGGCCAGCAGCAGGTCGAGCTTGCCGGCGTCGAGCAGGCGATAAAGGTTGGCGCTGAGGCCGACGGTCAGCTCGACGTCGACCGCTGGATGGCGACGGCGGAAGTCGCGCAGCACCTCGGGCAACTGCGAGAGGGCGAAATCTTCCGAGGTGCCGAAACGCAGCCGGCCGCGCAGCTCCGTGCCAGCGAAGTAGCGCTCCGCCCGTTCGTTCGCCTCGATGATGCCCTGGGCGAACTCCCGCAGCGCGTCGCCGTCGACGGTGAGCACCACCGAATGCGTGTCGCGCACGAAGAGGCGCCGTCCCACCTGCTCCTCGAGCTTGCGGATGTGCTGGCTGACGGTCGACTGGCGCAAGCCGAGCTGACGGCCCGCCTCGCTGAACCCCTTGGCGTGCGCGACGGCGAGAAAGCTCTTCAGCAAGCTTGGATCGTACATCTGCTAGCCTATCGCGATTTGCGATCACAGTAACGTCGGCGATCAGGCTTCACAATGACTGCGATCGGCGCGACCTTCAAGCGTCCATGCTGAGAGGTGCTGATGTCAGGGCTATCCCGCCTGTCTATCTTTCGTCCCGATCCCTTTACGCTGGGGATCGTCGGTGCGGTTGCCCTGGCATCGGCGCTCCCGGCTCGCGGCCAGACCGCCGAGGCATTGGGCACGCTGGTGAAGGTCGCCATAACGGCGATGTTCTTTCTCTACGGCGCGCGCCTCAAACGCGAGCTGGTGATCAGCAATCTCACCAACTGGCGGCTGCATGTCGCCATCACGCTGATCAGCTTTGTCCTGTTTCCGCTGGTCGCGCTCACGTCCGGCGTGCTCGTGCCGCACGTTCTATCGCCCGATCTCTATGTCGGGATCGTCTTCCTGTCCGCCCTGCCCTCGACGCTGCAGGCCTCGATCGTCTTCACGTCCATTGCGCGCGGCAACGTGGCGGGCGCGGTGTGCAGTGCGTCGCTATCGAATCTGCTCGGCGTCGTGCTGACGCCATTGCTGGTGATGCTGCTCCTGAACCGAAGCGGCGCCGGCATGTCGCTGCACGCCATCGAGGCCATTGCGCTGCAGCTCCTGGTGCCGTTCATCGCCGGCCAGTTGTCGCGCCCGTTCATCGGCGGCTGGGCCGACCGCCACAAGGCCCTGCTCACATTTATCGACCGGATATCGATCCTGCTGCTTGTCTACAGTGCCTTCAGCGAGGCGGTGGCGGGCGCGCTGTGGCAGCGTCTTGGCGCCGCCGATATTGCTGCGGCTGTCTCGGTTGACGTCGTGTTGTTGATCTTCGTCCTTCTGGCAACGCGGATGATTGCGCGGCGCATCGGCTTCTCGCGCGCGGACGAGATCGCCATCGTGTTCTGCGGCTCGAAGAAGAGCATGGTCTGCGGCTTGCCGATGGCCAACGTCCTGTTCGCCGGAGGCGCCATCGGCGTCATCGTCATTCCTCTGATGATGTTCCACCAGTTGCAGCTCATCGCCTGCGCGATGCTGGCGCGGCGCTATGCCGGGGAGCCGCCAATCGTCGATGACGAAGCGAGGCTTGGCGTCACCGGCTCTCAGCCAGCCTGAACCGCCCGGGCTGGCCTTCTGACGCACACGAAAGGGGGTGCGCAAAAAGGCCGCAACAGAGGCTTGCAATGCGCTAGTATCTGGTATACCAAATGCCAGATACTGATCGATAGGCGGCTTCTTGATGTCCATTAACCGTTTGAACATCGATCCTTGCGCCGGGCCTGCAAGCCTTAAAACGCAAGCCTACGACGCCCTGAAGGCGGCGATCGTGCGCATGGATATCTATGCCCCCGACGCGCAACTGCGGTTCGACGAACGGGATCTTTCCGCCCGCTTCGGGGTGTCCCGCACCCCGCTGCGCGAGGCCCTGGCGCTTCTCGACAAGGAGCGCCTCGTCAAGATCGTCGCCAGGCGCGGCATCTTCATCGTCAGGAAGACCAAAGCCGAGATCCTGGACATGATCGCGGCCTGGGCGGCGCTCGAGAGCATGGCTGCGCGCCTCGCGGCCGCGGTCGCCAGCAAAGCCGAGATCGAGGCCCTGCATGATCTCGTCGACCCCTTCAGCGCGGGTGATGGGCCGTCCGATGTGGGCGCCTACTCGGATGCGAATATCCGCTTCCACCAGGCGATCATCAAGGCCAGCGGCAATGCCCTGATCAGCGAGATCACCAACGGGCTCTTCTTTCATGTGCGCGCCATTCGCCATCGCACCATCGGCGATGACGACCGTGCGCGCCGCTCCATCGATGACCATACCGAGATCGTCGCCGCGCTCGAGAAGCGCGAGGGCGAGCGCGCCGAGCGCCTGGTGCGCGAGCATACACTGATGTTGCGCGACCACGTCGCCCGACACGTGGATCTCAACTGGGAACAAAACATAGAGATGGCGGGAGGATCAGCGTGAACTTCTTCAGTAGGAAGCCTTCGAACAAGTCTGAGCAGGCAGCGCCGCAGCAGCCGGCTGCGGCTCCTATCCCGGCGGCAGAGCCGGCCTCGACACCGATTACGGCCAACGCGCCGGACACCAAGACCCCTGTCCCGCTTATCAAGCCGTCGTATCCGCTCGGCATTCCGCGGCCCGGCTCGGGCAGCAAGTTGCCGCCATACGTACCGGCCGCCTATCCGCTCGGCATTGGTCCCAAGAAGGGTGATCCCAAGAAGGCCGAAGCCACGAAGAGCGAGCCGGCAGCGAGCGAGGATGTCGAGCTGACCGACGGCTTCCACCTCGTCATCGACGCGCTGAAGCTCAACGGCATCGACACGATCTACGGTTTGCCCGGCATCCCGATCACCGACCTTGGGCGCCTCGCGCAGGCGGAGGGTCTGCGGGTGATCTCGTTCCGGCACGAGCAGAACGCCGGCAACGCGGCGGCCATCGCCGGTTACCTGACGAAGAAGCCGGGCATCTGCCTCACCGTCTCGGCACCAGGCTTCCTCAACGGTCTCACGGCACTCGCCAACGCGACCACCAACTGCTTCCCGATGATCCTCATCTCCGGGTCGTCCGAGCGTGAGATCGTCGACCTGCAGCAGGGCGACTACGAGGAGATGGATCAGCTCGCCATCGCCAAGCCGTTGTGCAAGGCCGCCTTCCGCGTGCTGCATGCCGCGGACATCGGCATCGGCATCGCGCGTGCCATCCGCGCCGCCGTGTCGGGCCGTCCTGGCGGCGTCTATCTCGACCTCCCGGCCAAGCTGTTCGCGCAGACCATGCCCGCCGCTGCCGGCAAGAAGTCGCTGGTCAAGGTCATCGACCCGGCGCCGGCGCAGCTACCCGCGCCGCACGCGGTGCAGCGCGCGCTTGACCTGCTCAAGGGCGCCAAGCGCCCGCTGATCATTTTCGGCAAGGGCGCCTCCTACGCGCAGGCGGACGAGGAGATCCGCGCGCTGGTCGAGAAGTCAGGCATTCCGTTCCTGCCGATGAGCATGGCGAAGGGCCTCCTCCCCGATACGCATCCGCTGTGCGCGGGTGCGGCACGCTCGACGGTGCTCAAGGAGAGCGACGTCGTGGTGCTGATCGGTGCGCGGCTCAACTGGCTCCTGTCGCACGGCAAGGGCAAGTCGTGGGGTGCGCCGGGCTCCAAGAAGTTCATCCAGATCGATATCGAGCCCAAGGAGATGGACTCGAACATCGAGATCGCCGCCCCGCTGGTCGGTGACATCGGCTCGTGCGTCGCGGCGCTCGTCAAGGGCATCGACGGCGGGTGGCAGGCGCCGCCGGCCGACTGGATCAACACTATCAAGAAGAAGAAGGAAGAGAACGTCGCCAAGATGGCGTGGAAGCTCTCCAACAATGCTGCGCCGATGGACTTCCATGGCGCGCTCGGTGCGCTGCGCACCGTCATTCGGGAGCGTCCGGACGCAATCCTCGTCAACGAGGGCGCCAACACGCTCGACCTTGCCCGCGGCGTCATCGACATGTACCAGCCGCGCAAGCGGCTCGACGTCGGAACCTGGGGCGTGATGGGCATCGGCATGGGCTTCTCGGTCGCCGCGGCGATCGAGACCGGCAAGCCGGTGCTCGCGGTGGAAGGCGACAGCGCCTTCGGCTTCTGCGGCATGGAGGTCGAGACCATCTGCCGGTATGAGCTGCCTGTGTGCGTCGTCGTGTTCAACAACGACGGCATCTATCGCGGTACCGACACCGACCCGACAGGGCGTGATCCCGGGACGACCGTTTTCGTCAAGGGCGCACGCTACGACAAGATGATGGAAGCGTTCGGCGGGCACGGCGTGACGGTGACGACGCCGCATGAGCTGAAAGCCGCCGTCGACGCGGCGATGGACAGCGGCAAGCCCACGCTCATCAACGCGGTGATCGATCCTGCTGCCGGCACCGAGAGCGGGCGCATCGGCAATCTCAACCCGCAGAGCGTTTTGACCAAGAAATGAGCCGGAAGAATTCCGGACCTTAGAGAAACCTGTCTACCGAGGAGAAAGCACCCATGACCAAGGCCCTGGAAGGCATCAGGATCATCGACTTCACGCACGTGCAGGCAGGTCCTGCTTGCACGCAGCTTCTCGCCTGGTACGGCGCCGACGTGATCAAGGTCGAGCGTCCGGGCTCCGGCGACGTGACACGCAACCAGCTCCGCGACATCCCGGATGCGGATGCGCTCTACTTCACGATGCTCAACTCCAACAAGCGCTCGCTGACGCTCGACACCAAGAAGCCCGAGGGCAAGGAAGTGCTGGAGAAGCTGATCCGCACCTCCGACGTCATGGTGGAGAACTTCGGGCCTGGCGCACTCGACCGCATGGGCTTCACCTGGCAGCGCATCCTCGAGCTCAATCCGAAGATGATCCTTGCCTCGGTGAAGGGTTTCTCCGAGGGTCACCATTTCGATGACCTCAAGGTTTACGAGAACGTTGCCCAGTGTGCCGGCGGCGCGGCCTCGACCACGGGCTTCTGGGATGGGCCGCCGATCATCAGCGCCGCCGCGCTCGGCGACAGCAACACCGGCATGCATCTCGCCATCGGCATTCTCACGGCGCTGCGCCAGCGCGACAAGACCGGCAAGGGCCAGAAGGTCGCCGTGTCGATGCAGGACAGCGTGCTGAACCTCTGCCGCGTCAAGCTGCGCGATCAGCAGCGCCTCGACCGCGTCGGCTACCTTGAGGAGTACCCGCAGTATCCGCACGGCTCGTTCTCCGATGTCGTGCCGCGCGGTGGCAATGCCGGGGGCGGCGGCCAGCCGGGCTGGATCTTGAAGTGCAAGGGCTGGGAGACCGATCCCAACGCCTACATCTACTTCACCATCCAGGGTCACGCCTGGGAGCCGATCTGCGATGCCATCGGCAAGCCCGAGTGGAAGACCAATCCGGCCTACACGACGGCACAGGCACGCCAGCCGCACATCGTCGAGATCTTCGAGACGATCGAGGAGTGGCTCTCCACGAAGACCAAGTTCGAGGCGGTCGACATCCTGCGCAAGTACGACATCCCCTGCGCGCCGGTGCTGTCGATGAAGGAGCTGGCCAACGATCCCTCGCTGCGCGCCAGCGGCACGATCGCTGAGGTCGACCATAAGGTGCGCGGCAAGTACCTGACGGTCGGCAGCCCCATCAAGTTCTCGGACATGACCGTCGAGATCACCGGCTCGCCGCTGCTCGGCGAGCACACGGACCAAGTGCTGGCAGACCTCGGCTATACGCCGGATCGGATCCAGCAGCTTCACGCAGCAAACGCCGTCTAGAGGAAACCTCTCCCACGTTCCTCCTAGGGCGAACTGGCGACGCTCGCGCGGGCGTCGCCTTTTTTCTCCAAGGGCTCACAGAGAAGGAGCCGACATGCAGACAACGGTTGATCTTCACGACCTCGTCGCGGCGATGGGCGATGCCGTCGTCGTCAGCGATGCCGACCACGTCATCACGCTGTGGAACAGGGCGGCGGAGCGGCTCTTCGGCTACACGGAGGCGGAGGCCCTCGGCCAGTCGCTCGACATCATCATCCCCGAGCGTCTGCGTGCGCGCCACCGCGAAGGCTACGAGAAGACCATGCGCACCGGCGTCACGCGCTACGGCAACGATCTGTTGCAGGTGCCGGCCATAGACAAGGCAGGCCGCCCGCTGTCGATCGCGTTCACCGTCGCGCTTCTCTACGGTGCGGAGAACAAAGTCACCGGTATCGCCGCCGTCATCCGCGATGATACGGCGCGCTTCGAGCGGGATCGGGCGCAGCGCAAGCGCATCACCGCGCTCGAGAAGGCCATCGCGGACGCCGCAACTCTACGCACGCCCGCGGCACCTGCTGGCGCACAGTCCGGGTGCCCTGCGCGTTCGAGCGAGTGAGGCGCCGCCGCGGCTTCGACACGCGGGCTCAGCCGTGCCTCGCCGCGTCGCGCCGGACGCGCACAATGTCCTCCAACTGGCGGCGCGCAGCGGCAAACGCGTCGCTCACGGCGACGTTGAAATCCTCGTGGGCACCATCCTCTGACGGATCACGGCTGACCACGATATCGGCTGCGCCGGGCACCGTGATGTGGATGCGCGCGTGGTAGGTGTCGCCCTTATGATGGCGATGCTGCGCCTTGCCGACGACAACGCGCATCGCGGTCATGCGCTCGTAGAACTTCTCGAGCTCTGCCGCTTCTCGGCGAATGCGCGCCTCGATTGCCTCGGATGGCGGCATGTGCTCGAAGGCGATCTGAAGAGGCACTTGCATGATCACTCCTTGGTCTGCCCACTGCGGCGAATGCCATTCAACAGGTGGGCGATGAAGTTGCCGATAACAAAGGTGCGGATCGCGGGTCGCGGAGGATAGAGGCACGGCGACGATAAGCTGATTTTTACGAGGTTTGTCCCTATCGCTCCGGTATCGGCAGGTGGCTTATTCTTCGCGAGCCGCAACGATGCGGCATTGATCAGCGTCATAGACGAGGTGGACTCTGCCGCCGCCTATTTGGCGTCGCGGGCACTTGTAAAAGGAGGACTCGCCAATGACCGTCCCTGCTCCCATTGCTCATACGGTTCAGCAGACGCAAGTGTGGCTTAAGGAGCTGCGCGACAATGCCGATCTTGCCGATGAAGCGACGGCGCTGAGCGTGCTGCGCGCCGTTCTGCATCAGGTGCGCGACCGGCTGTCGGTCGAGGAGGCCGTCGACCTTGCTGCGCAGTTGCCGCTGCTCGTGCGCGGAATCTATTTCGAAGGCTGGCGGCCGGCACACGTGCCAGAGAAGGTGCACTCCAAGCAGGAGTTCCTGGAACGGGTCACCGACAGGCTTCTGCCGCATCGCGTTGCGCCCGAGCGTGCGGTGCGCGATGTGCTGGCGCTGCTGGCGCACCATTGCGATCCAGGCGAGATCAGTGACGTCATCGGGCAGATGCCGAGCGAGCTGCGCCAGCTCTGGCCGGAGACGGCGCGTACTTACAAAGAGCGGGCGAGCTGAGCCTAGGCCGGCTCGGCGCCGCGGTAGTGGCCGAAGGCGCTTTGAGCTGTCGGTGAAAAGAGGATCACCTCGAAGATCTCCGGCTCTCCGCTCATGCCTGGCGAGCCAGCCGGCATGCCCGGCACGGCAAGGCCCGTCGCTTGCGGGCGTTCCCGCAAAAGGCGCTCGATCGCGTCTGCCGGCACGTGGCCCTCGATGACGTAGCCATCGACCTCTGCAGTGTGGCAGGAGGCGAGCGCATCGGGAACGCCAAGGCGCGCCTTGGTTGGCTTCACGTCGGGTATATCGACGACGGTGACGGGAAAGCCGGCCTTACGGAGATGCTCGATCCATCCGGCGCAGCAACTGCAGTTGGGATCCTTGGTGACCGTGACGCGGGGTAGCGAAGCTGCGTTGATACGGTCTGTTCGGAGCAGGGATACGGCCGCGGCTCCAGCGGCCACGATGGCTTGACGGCGGGAAAGCAGCATGGCGTCGGCTCCTGCATCGTTCGCACCCGTCGGGGGGCTTGCACAGCGTACGTGCGAATGTTGGCGGAACGAAGCGCAGGCGCAAGCGGACGCTACAAGAAATGCCCCGGCGAGGCCGGGGCACCCCTGCGCGGCAACCTTGGAGGCTGGCTAGAATCCGAGGTAAACGCCAAATCCTGGCCGACGATAGTAACGCCGATGCCCATAGTGCCTGTGCCGATAGTAATGGCGATGGCGCCAGTGGCGACGGTGATAACGATAGCCCGCCTTCTCGACGTTGCTCTTGGTGGCTTGCTTTGCGTCGCCGGTCTGCGGCAGTGCGCTCGCACTTTGCGGAGCAGCGCATAGTATCGTCGCAGTGGCGGCGGCGATCACGGCGAGTGTCGTTGGTGCTCTCATCGGTCTGTCCTCCTTCGGTACGGAGGCAACACGCGGGGCGCGCAAGAGTTCCAAATCTCTTCAATGTGGAAACTGTCGCAGAGAATTTCGCGCTGCAAAGAGCGACGGCATGGTCATCGGCGATGGGCTGCGCTATGGCACGCGTGAGGCTCGTTTGACGAATCGGGGGACAGCGCCATGACAACGGCTAACGCGAGTAAATCGGGAACCTTCAAGATCGGTGGCGACCTCGCCGTGCACCGTCTCGGCTTCGGTGCCATGCGCATCGTCGGCAAGGGTGTATGGGGCGAGCCGGAGGATCGCGACGAGGCCCTGCGCACGCTGCACCGCGTGCCCGAGCTTGGCATCAACCTGATCGACACCGCAGACAGCTACGGGCCTGAGATCAGCGAGCGGCTGATCCATGCGGCGCTCTATCCCTACAAGGGGTTGGTCATTGCCACCAAGAGTGGCTTGCTGCGCACCGGGCCCGACTTGTGGCCGATGTGCGGGCGCCCCGACTACCTGCGCCAGCAAGTGTTCATCAGCATGCGCCGCCTCGGTGTCGAGCGCATCGATCTGTGGCAGCTTCACCGCGTCGATCCGGCCGTGCCGCGCGACGAGCAGTTCAGCGCCATCGCCGCGATGCAGAAGGAAGGGCTCATCCGCCATGTCGGATTGAGCGAGGTCGACGTCGAGCAGATCGCCGCAGCGCAGAAGCACTTCAAGGTGGCGACGGTGCAGAACCTCTACAATCTCGCCAACCGCAAGAGCGAGGCCGTTGTGGATCATTGCGAGGCGCACGGCATAGGCTTCATTCCCTGGTTTCCGCTCGCCGCCGGCAGTCTCGCCAAGCCGGGATCGCAGCTCGATGCGATCGCGCAGCGCCACAAGGCGAGCCCGAGCCAGATTGCCCTCGCCTGGCTGCTGCGCCGCAGCCCGGTCATGCTGCCCATTCCCGGCACCGGGAAGGTGAAGCACCTCGAAGAGAACGTGGCGGCCGTCGACATCGCTCTTTCGGACGCGGAGTTTGCCGAGTTGAGCGCCCTCGCCTAGCGGCGCGCGGCGCCGGTGAAGTAAACCCTGCAGCGCTTTGCTCTGGCGTTCCCCCGCTCTTTCGTTCACAAGGGCCGCCGCAAAATGGTGGCCCTTGTGGCTCAATGGGCATGGATGAATGGCCGGTGCGATGAAGCTGTCGATTGCTATCGTTGTCCTCGTTGGACTCGGCTCTGCGCCAGGTTGGGCCAAGGACAGGGCGATCGACCGCGACTGGCGCACTGGCGTGACGGTGGCGCCAGGTGCCATGACCTGGACGAGCGACAACTTCGCCAACAAGAAGCAGCTCATCGGCGAGATCGCCACTGCGCAGGGCAAGACCTGCACGAATAACTACGCGGCTCTCGGCTGGCCGCCGGGTGGCGAGAACCCCGACGCCATCATGCACGCGACGCGGGAGAGCTACGAGAAGGCCGGCTATACGGTCACGCAGAAGCAAAGCCACGTCGACACCGACACGGTGTGGATCGCGCGCAATGCCGCGCGTGAGGCAGTGATCCTTTGGGGCGCGTTCTCAGGCTCGACGATCTACCTTTCCTGCCTCACCGCCGGCGCTCCGCCAACCAATCCCGATAAACCGCTGATCGTCGGTATTTTGACGGCGCTCGGTTTGGGCGGGCTTCTCGGGGGGCTGTGGCTGCTGCGCCGCATGCGCGCTCTCGGCGCAGCATCGCGCAAGTGGCCCTCGACCTCCGGCGTCGTGACGTCGAGCGAGGTTGCGACGTACAAGACCAAGGTCGGCGACCGGTTCATGGCCAAGGTCGCCTACGACTACAATGTTCGTGATACGAGCTACGTCGGCGACCAGCTGCGCTTTGGCAACTACGCTGGCGCTCGCGCCAGGGCCGAGGCTGACGCTGCGCGGTATAAGGTCGGCACACCCGTCGAGGTGCACTACGATCCCGCGAAGCCGCAGACGTCCGTGCTCGAGCCGGGCGCAGATGCGTTCAGCACAGGCGGTCTCGTGCTGGCGATCACCGGCGGCCTGCTCCTCGCGGTCACGGCGCTCGTCGCCTACATCGCGTAGTGGCGCGACGACGGTCCAAGCTACTTGAACACCAACGGCATCGTAGAGGCGAACGCGAGGCGGTCGAACACCTCGGGCGCGATCTCACGCGCGCCGGCCTCGAGGGCGCTGACCGGCAGGCTCGGCACGGCGTTGGCAGAGCTGTACGCCGTCGGCCACTGGCTGACGAAGATGCCGACGACCAGCGCGGCGATCAGAGCCAACTGGCGCAGCCGCTTGCTGCGCGCCCGGAGCTCGATCGTCTCGATGATGTAGACCTGCAGCGGCAGCGCAAAGTCCGTGGTGACTGACATAGGGGTGGGGGCAGGCGCGGGTGCTTGGGTCGGCAAGTATGCCGACAACGCGCTGTTGTAATCGCTCACGACGCAAACTCCTGGAAGCAGTACAGTCCAGTGCCCTCACCGCGACACAATACGCGGCATTGAGGCAGCCTCGTGACAGGTTGGTTAACTGCTAAACTTCATTCTCGCCCCAAGGCGACTGATACAGCGATGGAAATACCCTTACAGTAATAGCAGTGGATAGCGTGACGCCTGCCGCAATCTGCCCGGTCAATGCGCGGCGGCACCGGCCGGCGCCGTTGGCTTGCGCACGATGAGGGCGGCCAGGGCGAGGCCTGCGAACAGCCCGGTGAGCAGCAGGAAAACGTCAGCAAAGGCCATCACCACCCCCTGCCGGTGAGTGATTTGCATCAGGTTTTTCAATGCCATGGCCTGAGCATCGCTGCCGTAGGCGGCGAAGCGCTGGGCGAGGCCGTTGAGCGTCTCCATCACAGGCGGGCGGGACCAGGTGACGGCCTCGTGCAGGCGCGCGAGGTGGAGATCGGTGCGGTCGTTGAGGATGGTCGTCAGGCCGGCGAGCCCCACCGCGCCACCCAGGTTGCGCATCAGATTGAAGAGCCCGGAGGCGTTCTTCAGGCGCTCGGGCGGGAGGGTGCCGAGCGAGATGTCGTTGATCGGGATGATGGACAGCATGAGCCCGACGCCGCGGAAGATCTGTGGCCACAGCAGCTCCCAGAAATCCCAGTCGGAAGTGATCCACGTCATCTGGTAGGTGCCGATGGCGAAGAAGAGGAAGCCGGCCATGAGCATGAAGCGCTTGTCGATATAGGGCATCAGCCGCCCTGCGATCGGCGCGGTGGCGAACATGGCGAGGCCGGAGACGAACATCGTCTCGCCGATCATCAGCGCATTGTAGCCGCGGATCTGCGCCAGGTAGACGGGATAGAGGTAGGTCAAGCCATAGAGGCCGATGCCGAGCACGAACGAGAACAGCGAGCCGACTGCGAAGTTGCGGTTGGTGAAGGCTGTCAGATCGACGATCGGCTGGCGGGCAGTGAAGACGCGCGCGAAGAAGACAAGGGCCGAGATTCCCGACACCCAGGCGAGGAGCAGCACGGTATCGTCGCCGAACCAGTCGTTGCGCGGCCCCTCCTCGAGCACGTACTCGAGCGCGCCAAGGAAGCCCGCCATCGACAGCAATCCGATGAAGTCGAAATTGTCGAACAGCGCGTAGTCGGGTTTGTCGAAGTCGATGAGCGCCAGCGCCGCGATGGTGACGGCGATGCCCGGCACGATGTTGATGAAGAACAGCCAGTGCCAGGAAAGCGTATCAGTGAGATAGCCGCCAACGGTCGGGCCTATGGTCGGTGCCAGGGTGGCGACAAGGCCGATGAGCGGCGTGATGACGCTCATGCGCGAGCGCGGGAAAATCAGGTAGGCCGACGCGAACACGCTGGGGATCATGCCGCCGCCGATGAAGCCTTGGATGGCGCGCCAGACGATCATCTCGTTGATCGTCGTCGAGAGGCCGCACATCAGGCTGGCGAGCGAGAAGCCGCCGGCGGCGATCGCAAACAGCGTGCGCGTACCGAGCGCTCGCGACAGGAAGCCGGACAGCGGGATCATCACCACCTCAGCGATGAGGTAGGACGTCTGCACCCACGTGATCTCGTTGCTGGAGGCGGCGAGCCCGGCCTGGATCTCGTTGAGCGAGGCCGAGACGATCTGGATGTCGAGGATGGCCATGAACATCCCGAACACCATGGCGAGGAAGGCCGCGAGACGGCGCGGGTCGATGCGCTCGGCCTCGGCCCTGCTGGCATTCGCCCCAGGCGCACCGGGAAATGTGGTCGCGTCTGCCATGGCAGCCTGCCCTACCTGGCGACGACCGCCGTGGTCGCGCCATTGGCCTTGGCTCCCGGCTTGGTGTCGACGGTGACGACGACCGACATCCCGGGCCGCAGCACCTCCTCGGCGCCGACCTTCGCAGGCACGCGGATGCGCACCGGGATGCGCTGCACGACCTTGGTGAAGTTGCCGGTGGCGTTGTCCGGCGGCAGCAGGGAGAACACCGATCCCGACGCAGGGGCGACGCTCTCGACGGTCCCGGCGATGGCGTGCCCATCGAGCGCATCGACGGCGATGGAGGCCGGCTGGCCGGCGTGCAGGTCGGCGAGCTGCGTCTCCTTGAAGTTGGCGTCGACATAGACATCGTCGAGCGGCACGAGGCTGGCGAGGCGCTGGCCGGACTGGACGTAGTCGCCGCTCTGGACGGCGCGGTTGCCGACCACGCCCTCGAACGGCGCGCGGATGACGGTGAAGGCGAGATCGCGCTCCGCCTTGGCGAGCGCCGACTTGAGCTGGTCGAGGGTGCGCGCCGCCTCCTGCTGCTGTGCCTTCAGGACGGCGACGTTGGTCTCGGCGGCCTCGACCGCGGCTTTGGCGCCGAGCACGGCGGCGTGCGCCTGATCGCGGTCGGACTGCGCCTGCTCGAGCTTCTGCTGGCTGGCGAACTGCTGCACGGCGAGTTGCTGCTGGCGCTTGAGCTCCAGGTCGGCGCGTGTGGCGTTGGCGTTGCTCGAAGCGAGCTGCGCCTTGGCCTGCGCGACGGCCGCCTCCTGCGCGGTGACTTGCTTGCCGATGCGATCGATGGTCGCCTCTTGCGTGGCAATGTTGGCGCGGGCTGAATCAACCGCGATGCGATAGTCGCCGTCGTCGATGGTGGCGATGACGTCGCCGGCGCGCACCTTGCTGTTGTCTTCGGCTTTCACGGCCTCGATGTAGCCGGGAACCTTGGCGGCAAGCGTCGCCGAGTGAACGCCGACGTAGGCGTCGTCGGTCGAGACGAGGAAGCGGCCGCTGACCCACCAGTACTGGCCGTACCAAGCGCCTGCGGCGAGGGCAGCGACGATGCCGCCGATCAGGACCAGCTTTCTCGCGCTACGCTTGCGTGGTGCCTTCGTTTCGCCGGCGGCAGGCTCGGCTGCATGCGGCTGCACCTCGTTGGGCGCTTCGCCCTCGACGCGACGTGCCTCAACGGGTGCGATGCGGACGACCGCCGATCCGGTCCCATTCTCCTCGACCGGGTGCAGTGCAGAGGCGCTCTGTGCCTTGCCCATGATCCGACCCATTCCCATCAACCGACCCACGGATTCCCATTGACCGAACCGTTCGGTCAGACATTGACTTAACCAGGCGAACCCCCTACGTCAAGATGACCGAACGGTTCAGTCACCATGACGTGAAGGCAGACGAGCGACCAGAAATGCAGGTTTCCACCGCGTCCCCAGATGCTCCCGAAGAGGGCTCGAAGCGCCAGCAGATCATCGAGGGCGCGCGCGCCGTGTTCCTGGCTCAGGGGTTCGACGGCGCCAGCATGGGCGAGATCGCCCGCAGGGCCGGGGTCTCCAAAGGGACGCTCTACGTTTATTTCGACAGCAAGGAGCGGCTGTTCGAGACGGTGGTCGAGGAAGAGCGGCGCGCCCAGGCCGAGCAGGTCTTCAGCCTCGATTCCAGCGACCACGATGTCGGCGCGGTACTGACGCGGCTCGGCAAGGCGCTCGTCGCCTTCCTCTGCAAGCCGGAGGCAATCTCTCCCGTGCGGACGGTGATCTCGATTGCCGAGCGCATGCCGGAACTGGGCCGCAGCTTCTATGAGTTCGGCCCGCAGCGCGGCATCGATTGTCTGTCGGCCTATCTCGACGATCAGGTCGCGGCCGGGGTGCTCGAGGTGGAGGATACTGAGGTTGCGGCTGCGCAGTTCCTCGAGTCCTGCACCTCCACGATGCTGAAACCGCTGATGTTCAACATCGGCGTGGCGCCGACCGAGGCGCGCATCGAGCACGTCGTCGGCATCGCCGTGCGCACCTTCCTTGCCGCCTACAAGCCGCGCTGAGCACAAGAACGACTGGCGAACGCGGGCGCCAGACCCCACATTAGGCGCATCTCAAAACAGAGGTGCGAATGGGCGCGGCCGGCGTCGACAAGTGGCTCTATCCGACGGACCGCGGGCTCTATTGTGAGCCCGGCGGCTTCTTCGTCGATCCCTCGCGCGCGGTCGATCGCGCGATCATCACGCATGGCCACAGCGACCATGCGCGTGCTGGTCATGGTGCGGTGCTGGCAACGGCCGAGACCATCGAGGTGATGAAGGTGCGCATGGGGCCAGAGTGCGCGCGCGCCTTCGAGCCGCAACCGCTTGGCGAAGTACGCACCATCAATGGCGTCGGGGTGCGGCTCGCCGGTGCCGGGCACATCCTCGGTGCGGCGCAGGTTGTGCTCGACTGGCAGGGACAGCGCGCCGTCATCTCGGGGGACTACAAGCGCGCCGTCGATCCGACGTGCGCGCCGTTCGAGCTGGTGCCGTGCGACGTGTTCGTCACCGAGGCAACCTTCGCCCTCCCCGTCTTCCATCACGAGCCGGCCGAGCGCGAGGTCGCGCGCCTCCTCGCCTCGATCAATCGACAGCCGGAGCGGGCGCACCTCGTCGGCGCCTACGGGCTCGGCAAGACGCAGCGCGTGATCAAGCTGGCGCGCGAGGCGGGATACGACAGGCCGATCTACCTGCACGGCGCCCTCATCGAGTTATGCGAACTCTACCAACGCCTCGGCGTCGACCTTGGCGAATTGCGCCCGGCGACCGGCGACAAGCACACGGACTTCTCCGGCGCACTTGTGCTTTGCCCGCCGATGTCGGTCGATGACCGCTGGTCGCGGCGCTTTCCCGAGCCGGTCACGGCGTTCGCCTCGGGCTGGATGCGCATCAAGGGGCGCATCCGCCAGGCGGGCGTCGAGCTGCCACTCGTCATCTCAGATCATGCCGACTGGCGGGAGCTGCTCGACACCATTGTCGAGACGGGCGCAGAAGACGTGTGGGTGACGCACGGACGCGACGATGCGCTCGTCTATCAGCTCGGGCTGATGGGGCGAAAGGCACGTGCGCTGTCGCTTGTCGGCTTCGAGGACGAGGACGACTAGCCGTGCAGACGTTCGCCAATCTGCTCGACTGCCTGACGACGACGCCATCGCGCAACGGCAAGCTGGCGCTGCTGGCCGAGTATTTCCGTGAAGCACCCGATCCAGACCGCGGCTATGCACTCGCCGCGCTCACCGATGGACTCTTTCCGCGCCTGCCGCTGCGCCGCGCGCTCGGCGAGCTGATGACGGGGCGGATCGATCCGGTGCTCTACCAGATGTCGCGCGACTACGTTGGCGATACGGCGGAGACGGTATCGCTGATGTGGCCGGACAACCGGCAGGTGACGCGCCCGCCGCCTAGTCTCGCAGAGGTTGTCGCCGCGTTCGAGCTGGTGGCGAGCAATGCCGTGGCGCCGGTGCTCGGAGATTTTCTCGATCGCCTCGACGTGCGTGGCCGCTGGGCGCTGCTCAAGCTGATCGGCGGCGCGCCGCGAGTCGGCGTGTCGGCACGCCTGGCGCGCACCGCGCTTGCGCAGATGAGCGGGCACGAGCTGTCCGATATCGAGGAGATCTGGCACGCGCTGCGGCCTCCCTACGCCGATCTCTTTGCCTGGCTGGAAAACCGTGCGCCGCGTCCCGACGCGACGGGCAAGCCGATCTTCCGGCCGCTGATGCTCGCGCACCCGATAGAGGAAGGCGACTGGGCCAACCTCTCGCCAACCGACATCGTGGCGGAATGGAAATGGGACGGCGTTCGCGTGCAGATCGCGGCCAGCGGTGGCGAGGTGCGTATCTTCTCGCGCTCGGGCGACGACATATCGCCGGGCTTTCCGGAGATCGTCGCCGCGCTCCAGCCGTACAATGCCGTGCTCGATGGCGAGCTGCTGGTCGTCCGCGATGGCATCGTCGCGCCGTTCAACGATCTGCAGCAGCGCCTCAACCGCAAGACGGTGACGGCGAAGATGCTGCGCGACTATCCAACGTTCGTGCGTCTCTACGACCTGCTCGTCGATGACGGTGAGGATTTGCGTCCCCTGCCCTTCTCCGAGCGGCGGCTACGGCTCGAAGCCTGGCACGAGAGCCACCATCCGCGCCTCACCGATGTCAGCGCGATCGTGAACTTCGAGGACTTCAAGCAGCTCGACGCACTGTGGAGCGGTGCGCGCGAGGCCGGCATCGAGGGCCTGATGCTGAAACGCAAATCGAGCCCCTACCTCTCCGGCCGACCGAAAGGGCACTGGTGGAAGTGGAAGCGATCCGCGCTGACCATCGACTGTGTGCTCATGTACGCGCAGCGTGGCTCGGGCAAGCGTTCGTCCTACTATTCGGACTATACCTTTGGCGTATGGCGCGAGGTTGTGGGCGAGGACGGGGAAGCGGTGCGTGAGCTGGTTCCCGTGGGCAAGGCGTACTCCGGTTTCACCGACGAGGAGCTGCTCAAGCTTGACCGCTTCATTCGCACCAACACCACCGAGCAGTTCGGACCTGTGCGCGCGGTGGAGCAGACGCTGGTGCTGGAGATCGCCTTCGACGCGGTGTTTCCATCGACGCGCCACAAGTCGGGCCTCGCGATGCGTTTTCCGCGCGTGCACCGTATCCGCTGGGACAAGCCGGCCGAGGAAGCCGACACGCTGGACACCGTGCAAAAGCTCGTCGTCGCCGCGGCTGATGCCCCTGCCGCCGTAGGAGCCGTCGAGTAGCCTCAGTGGCCGTCGCCGCTCGTAGCGCTGCGCAGGAGCATGATAGCGAAGATGGCGGCGAGGAGAGCGCAGATTGCCGAGACGGCCGAGGTGACCTCGAAAGCGTGGAGGAACGCTGCGCGCGCCGTGGCGATGAGCTGGGCGCCTTCCTCCCCAGATAGCGTGCGTGCGGCATCGATGGCGCCGCCGAGACCGTTTTTGGCTTTGTCGATCGCTGCTTGCGGCAGCGCGGATAGATCGACGCCACGTAGGGCGCGGCCATAGACGAACGTGAATAGGCTGCCGAGCACGGCAATGCCGAGCGCGCCGCCAAGCTCGAAGCTCGTTTCCGATACGGCCGATGCCGCTCCCGCGCGCTCGGCCGGCGCAGCGCCCATGACGAGATCGGTGGTGATGGCACCGATGGGAGACATGCCGGCGCAGAACATGAGCATGCCGACGAGCAGCAGCCATGGTGTCGTTGCGCCAGCGATCTGCGTCAGTGCCGCAAAGCCGATGGCGCCGAGCAACAGCCCCACCGCGATCACGCGCGAGGGGTGGATGCTGCGCACCAGGAACGGTGCGACCATCGAGCCGAGCGCGAACACGATGCCGGAGGGAGCCATCCACATCCCCGCCTCCAGCGGACCCATACCCAGCACGAGTTGCAAGTACTGAGTGATGAACAGGAACGAGCCGAGCACCATGAAGAGGCCGAGCACGTTGGTCACCAACGCGGCCGAGAAGGCAGGCACGGCGAACAGCCGCACGTCGATGAGCGGATCGGCAAGGTGCCGCTCACGGTGGAAGAAGAGCGCCCCGACAGCAAGACCGATGAGGATCGAGACGAACGGCCATAACGCCCACCCATCCTCGGCGAGGCGCTTGATGCCGTAGATGATGCCGAGCACCGCGACGACCGACTGAGCGGCGCTCAAGATGTCGAGGCGCCCGGCATTGGGATCGCGGAACTCGGGCAGGTACCGTGGCCCCAGCACCAGCAGCATGAGCATCACCGGCACGTTGATGAGGAACACGGCGCCCCACCAGAAGTGGGCTAGGATCATGCCGCCGAAAACCGGCCCTATGGCGGCTCCGGCGGAAAAGCTCGCCACCCACAAGCCGATGGCAAATGCGCGCTGCTCCGCGTCATGGAACATGTTGCGGATGAGCGAGAGGGTCGAGGGACCTAGCGTCGCCGCCGCGAGCCCCTGAATGGCGCGGGCGAAGATGAGCATCTGCGCGCTGGTCGAATAGGCAGCGAGGATGGAGGTGGCTGCGAAGGCGGCGGCGCCGATCATCAGCACCTTGCGCCGGCCAATGCGATCGCCGAGCGTTCCCATGGTCACCAGCGCGCCGGCGACCATGAAGCCGTAGATGTCGACGATCCACAACAGGCCGGAAGCGCTCGGCTTCAGGTCGGCGACGATCTCCGGCACGGCGAGATAGAGGACCGTGAGGTCCATGGCGTAGAGCATGCACGGGATGGCGATGACGGCGAGGCCAATCCAGTCGCGCCGGGTCGCCTTGCCGGGCGCTTCCTGTCGGTGGGCATCATGAGGCATGGCGCGCCTCTTACCCGACCGCACCCGTTTAGGCCAGGAAAGCCTCGGAAACCGGCCTTCGCGGCGGCGGTTAACGCGGGCTTTAGCCCGCCACGCGCATCCAAATGCAATCCTCACGCGTTGGTATGCCGATGCCTACACCCCGTACGCCGCCGCGCAGTCAGAACACCGACCTGTTCATGGACGAGCGTCAGGCGGAGCCGCGCACGCTGGATGAGCTCAACGCGCTGATCTCAAGCTCCGCGCCGCTCGTCGAGGGTGGGACGCGGGCGGTGCTCGGCGAAGGGCCGCTGCATCCGCGTCTTGCGTTCGTCGGCGAGCAGCCGGGAGACCAGGAGGATATCCAGGGCCGCCCGTTCGTCGGCCCGGCCGGCGTGCTGCTCGATCGGGCCATGCAAGAGGCCGGCATCGATCGGCGCAAGTGCTACGTCACCAATGCGGTGAAGCATTTCAAGTTCACCGAGCGCGGCAAGCGGCGGCTGCACCAGAAGCCGACCGCCGGAGAAGTACGCCGATATCGCTGGTGGCTCGAGAAAGAGATGGATCTCGTCGATCCACGACTCATCGTGGCTCTTGGCTCGACGGCGGTGCTGGCGCTCGCGGGGAAGGCGCTGCCAATCTCACGCTTTCGCGGGCCGGCAGAGTTCGACGGGCACCGAGGGTTCATCACCGTGCATCCCTCGTACCTGTTGCGCATTCCCGATGCCGATGCCAAGCACGCGGCCTATGCCGCTTTCGTCGCAGACCTTAAAGAGGCCCGCGCGCTTGCGAACGGACGGTGAGCGCGGGACGCGTTGATGGGGGCAGATTCAATCGCGCTTGGTATTGCTGGCGGCGCGCCAGTCCGCGCTGTAGAGCGGCAGGGTCCGCTCGTTGAAGGTGCGCGCATCGTAGAACGGAAGCGAGCGATCGAACGACACCGACGGCTTGGCATCGCTCTCGGCGACGTCGAGGGTGAGCGTGAAGTTGTACGGGCCGAGCTCGCGGATCATCTCGTCGGGCTTCTCCTCCTGTCCGCGCGGATAGAACAGTACCTGCTCGGTGCGGCTCGAGCGGCCGGCAAGGGACAACGGTGCGAACGGCTCGTAAGCGCCGGAGCGGGTCCGCTCCATGGTCCAGCGTCCAAGGTCTGCGGCATAGAAGTGCTTCGTCTGCTTGGTCCGCGGATCGGTGACGGCCAAGTCCATGGACAGCACGGTCGCGGTGCGCGCGCCTTCGTTGGCCAGCGTCACCGGAACGGCGATCACCTCGAAGTTGGAGTTCTGATAGGGGGCGGCGAATTGAATGACCGGCGGTACGAAGAGGTGCACGTCGGCGGCTTTGAGCGAGGTCTCCCACAGGCTATAGCCGGAGAAGACAAGCGCTACCGCCGAGAGCACGGCGGCGAGCTTGCCGCCTTCGAGACTGTTCAGCCCCTGGCTCGCGATCTCGGCTGGATCGCTAGCGCGCGCACGTCCTCCGAGCCAGCCCATACGCTCCCCCCCTTGGATTGGACAGCATCGTCGGCGGAGAGCGTTGCCCGCAAATTTAGGCTCTGCCATGGCGGCAGCGCTGGCGCGTGCACGTTTGCGTTTCGCTACGCGGCGGCTGCGTCATTTGCGCGCCGAAGCTTAAATTCGGTTGGCGATGGATTGCCCCTGCCGTTTCACTGTTGCTTTCACATGATTGCCATGGGGGATGAAATGGCCCGCGCTCTCACCGCCTATCTGCAGCGCGAAAAGGTCCCGGCGCGTAAGCCGCTGCAGCAGGCGATCGATGCGCTCAAGTTTCCGCTGACGCTCGATGACACCTATGTGCCGTTCGAGACGGCCGGCTATCTGCCGTGCGCGCTCGACGGCGAGGACGCAGGTTTCGACTTGCGCTTCAAGGAAGCGGCGGGCGCTCCTGCGGCGCTGCAAGACAAGATCGGCAGGCGCGATACCGCGCTGGCATTGAAATGGGGCGGCGACCCGCGCGAGGCGGCCGCCGCGCTCGTGGTGTGCGCCGCGCTCGCCAAAAGCTTCGATGCCGTGGTGCAGGATGGAGATACAGAGACGCTGCTCTCTCCCGATGAGCTCATCGGGAGAGCGAAGGCGGCGCAGGAATAACGGCCCAGGGAGGATGCCTCCTCAGGCTTCCTTCTTGTGCTTGCGCAGCATCATCTCGATGGCCGTCACGGATTCCGAGACGTTGAGCCAGTTCTCGGCCTGGTCCTCGTTCTTGAATTCGCGGCCGAGATTTACCGGTTCTTCCTGGCCCGTAATGTGCAGGAAGCAAGCCCACTTGCCGCTCGGCAGCTGCTCGATCGTAACTTTATGATCCGCCATCGGTGTCGTCCCTTCGTTGTTTATGGCGTTACCACCCGAAATCGACCGGCGGGCGGTGGACCGCGCCGGCGATCACTCCCGGGGCAATCCGTGCACCCGGATCCCTGACATGACGGAGCATCACGAGCCTACCGCCATCCATGCCGTCCCCGCCGAGGTGATCGACAAGGGCTTTCGCCTCTTGCTGATGCGCGAGTTGCGCTCCGAAAGCGGAACGCCGGCGTTCGCCTTCATCGAGCAATGGCTGCTGCGCAGCCCGGAACGACGCAATCGGCATGGGATTTCGTTCGCGTTGGCGTTCCGGCCCGAGATCATGGCGTGGCTGATCGCCGAGCTGGGGCGCCCTGCGCAGCGCGATGCAGAGGGCCTCGCGCGCATCAATGCCCGCTGGCCGGCGCTGGCGTGGACGCGCGCCGAGCGTGCGTGGGCGGACGGCACGCGCACCGTCGAATGGTTCGCAGACATCAGATTTCACGACGAGGCCTCGCAGGCAGCGTTCGGGACGGCATGGCGGGCGCGGCTCACGGGCGAGGGCGAAGTGGGACCAGTGACATGAGCGAGCGGGCTCCCCTCAGCGCGGCGCAAACAGCGGCGTGACGCCATCCGTGTTCACGTAGACTGCACCGTCCTCGATCTTCACCGGATACTCGGCGAGGGCGCTCTCCTGCGGATGCAGCGGGGCGCCGTTCATCGCGTCCCAGGTCCAGTTGTGCTGCGGGCAGGCGAGAACGCGGCCGTCGAACGAGGCCTCGTCGAGCGGCGTATTGGCGTGCGGGCATACGCCCTGGAAGGCCTTCAGCGGCCCATTGTCCGGCCAGGCGAGGATGATGAGCTGGCCATCGGCAATGACCAACCGCATGCCGCCCTCATCGATCGTCTCGGCCTTGCAGACCCGGGTGAACATCGTCTCGGCTCGCTCACGCACCGTGCTGGATGAGATCGGGGAGCCGCCGCGCGAGGGTGCGCAGCACGCTTTCGGAGCCTTTGGTCATGACCTCGAAGACCGGGTTCGATGCCGGGTCCGAGCCAAAGCCCTCGTGCAGGAAGCGGAAGTGCGTGCCGCCATTGTCGTTCGGCGTCACCGTCCAGGTGACGGTAGTGTCCATATAGCGGCCGAAGCCCTTCAGCTCCTCGTGGCCGCCGTACCAACGGAACTTCAGGAGCTTTTGCGGCTCGACCGAGAGGACCTCGCACTTGAACTCGCCGTCCCAGCGCTCGATGGGCCGCCCCCAGATGGTGAACTTGTGCCCCATCACCGGTTGAATGTCGTTGGGGAAGAACCAAACGGCGAGCCATTCGGAGTCGGTCATCGCCTGCCACACGGTCTCGATCGGATGGTCGAAATC